>Ga0315280_10000196_pt1 | contig 118480 bp, 114 predicted proteins | sample YL17G06_40_MG_FD_203697 | JGI IMG/M metagenome (GOLD analysis project Ga0315280, IMG submission 203697) | Sediment microbial communities from Yellowstone Lake, YNP, Wyoming, USA - YL17G06_40 | ecosystem: Environmental > Aquatic > Freshwater > Lake > Sediment | place: USA: Wyoming | collected... | reverse complement strand
CGGCTCGCCGCACCCTACCACACCAAGGAGATCTAGAGTCCCCGTTCAGATGATCCACTATCTGCGTCGCGAGGCCGATACGGACGCCCCTCTGCCCCTCGAAATCATACAGCCAGTCGACACCCTTCTCCCAGAGCATCTGCTGCAGGTGCCTGTAGGCGAGGTCTGTGGGGACGCTACGCTGACGTCGATTGACGATATAGAAGAACATCAGCTCGTCGAACCTCTTAGGTAGACGGAGGAGTGACACGATGACCGGATAATCCTCGAAATCGGCGTTCCTCTGGATCGCACGCCTGAGGGCTTCCACCCTGTGCTGCCCGTCGATCAGCCATAGCCGTTCGTCTTCGTCGACGACGAGCTCACCCCTTGTGCACCAGCCCAGGTCCTCCTTCGACTCGAATCCGATCTCTCCGCGCACGTTGAGAAGCACGGAGGTCGGGAAGCAGCCCAGCTCCTTCATCAGGTACCGCACGGCTGAGCCCCTTCCCTCACCGAGCCGGCGCTCGTCGGGGAGGCGCTGATAGCCCTGTGTGTTCGCCGGTGTCCAGCGGTCGATGACGCACCTCTCGACAAGCGCCGATGCGGGCATGACCGTGACGTAGATCTCGAAGTTCGTCCTTCCTCCACGCTGACGGATCGCGAAGGCATTGAGCCGCATTCAGTTCCACTGATCCTAATTCGTGCGTTCGGTTAATAACACCAATCATGAATAATATGGTTGGTCTGGCACCATCTCGGTTACATGTTGGGTTCAGGCTGCCTTCTCATCCAACGGGTTGACGTTGTCGATCGTGCTCACCCTCGACAGCTTTAATATCCGTCACCTCGTATGAAGCGTTGTCCAGATGAAGGCCACAGCCATATTTCGATTGATCCGGCCCGTGAACTGCGTAATGATGGGGGTCGCCGTGCTCGTTGGGGCGTCGATCGCGGCTGGGGCAGAGATTCTCGTCGCATGGTTCAGATTGGTCGTCGGTTTCTCGGTGGGATTCGCACTCACCGGCAGCGCGATGGCGATAAACGACTATTGCGACAGGGAGATCGATGCGATAAATGAGCCGGGAAGGCCGATCCCGAGTGGTGGGGTAACGCCGAGCGAGGCACTCACGGCGTCGATGGTCCTCGGATGCTTTGGCCTTCTAGCATCTTGGACGATAAATTTGGCGTGTTTGGCCACGGCGATCTTCACGTGGATCGTCATGATGGTCTATTCGATTGGCGGTAAGCGGACAGGGCTGCCAGGAAACCTTCTCGTCAGCACGTGTATAGCTGCTTCCTTCGTGTACGGTGGGCTGGCCATTGAGAACGTTCTGACCGAGTATTCCCTTCTCTTCTCCGCGATGGCCTTCCTGTCGAACACGGGTCGTGAGGTGACCAAGGGCATCGTGGACATCGAGGGAGATCGCGCGAAGGGAATCAGGACCATCGCCGTTTCGAGGGGGGGGAAAGTTGCGGCCGAAGTCGCGGCCGCCTTCTACATGTCTGCAGTCACCATCTCTGTTCTTCCGATCTACCTTTCGTTCGTTTCATTCTGGTACATCCCACCAGTCGCATTAACCGATCTGGGACTGATCCACTCGTCATACACGCTGATGAGGAACCCCGACCGAGAAAACAGTCGAAGGGTGAAGAAACGCGTCCTGCTATGGATGACGAGCGGCCTCGCTGGCTTCCTCGCTGGAAGCTTCATATGAGATTCAAAATGAAGCAGGCAGAAGCGATTCTACCTCGAGGAGAGAGCCACCCTCTCCATCTCCAGCTTTCGTCGGATGGCGAACGCGTTCTGATCGTTGTTGGCTGCGCCGACGAGCTGCTCCGCCAGCAACTCCTCCAGAGTTTTGCGGTTGCCGAAGGCGGCGGTCTTCACGCCCTGGATGATGTACCTCAGGGCGAGGTCGATCCTCCTCTGGGGCGAGATATCCACGGCGAGCCTGTAGACGACGCCGCCGTAGCCGATGCGCGTCGTGTCCTCGTTCGGCGCCGCGTTCTCTATGGCCCTGACCAGCACCTCTATCGGGTTGCGGCCGGTCTTGAGGTTGATGATCTTGAACGCGCTCCTTACGACATTGATGATTCGCGACTTTTCTCCGCCGCTGCTTCCCGGCCGCATCAGGTTGTTGATGAGCCGCTCCACGATGTTCATATCGGACTTGCGGAACCTACGGGCCTCGTGCCTCCCGCCGGAGTGTGGAAGATACGTGGGGTTAAGCTTGAGGTACCTCTGCAGGCCTATGTCCCTAACGGTAATCCCTTCGAAGCTCCAATCACCGAACATCTTAGGCGCCTCGTTCTTAGTTACGGCCTCACTCTGACTCATTTGACCACTTTATCCTCCGATGAGTGAGATGCAAGTAAGGGAACCTAAATAAAGGCTTTTCGAGCCCGCTATTTTTTTAAATGGGCCTCCATCCTCTCTCTAAACCATGGTATTCAGGGGTTATTCCTTAACGTACTTCATTCTGTGCGTCATCGCGCTCCTTGCGATGATCAGCACGAGCCTCGTCAATCCACTACTCTCCATCTTCGCGAAGCAGATTGGGGCGACGGGCGCGTTCATCGGATTAGTGGTCGCCGGCTACTGGATCAGCAGGATCGTCCTCGAGATCCCGAGCGGCTTCATCTCGTCAAAGTTCGGTTACTATACGCCGATGTTCTTGGGCCTTCTTTTCACCTTTGTGGGGACCTTATTGTGCGCGTTCGTGTCGGATCCCGTTCAGCTTCTATTGGGAAGAGCATTGACGGGCGTCGGCGCGCCGCTATTCTTCGCCGTGTCGATGACGTTCATCGTCGAACTGTTTGATACGAGTCGTCGCGGGAGCGCCATGGGCGTCTTTCAGGGAATCGAGTTCGCGGGAAGCATCGTGGGCTCCGCCTTCAGCGGATTCGTCGTTGCAGCCATGAACTTCAGCGCAAGCTTCATTCTGTCTACGTTGATGGTCGGCATCTCCATGCTAATGATGTTCGCTCCAGGATTGCGCAGGGAATCCAGGGCCCATAATCCGCCAAAGGCGTTTTCGTTGTCGTCGATGAAGGGTGTTTTCGGTAACGCGAATCTCCTCATCGTGTCAAGCGCGACCTTCGCGGAGTACGTCTTGACCAATGGGGTCCTCATGACGGTCTTCCCCCTTTACGCGAACGAACAGCTCGGCATCTCCTTGATGGATATCGGGGTACTCATGGGGGTACGCTCAGTTGGCTTCGTCGTCGCTATACTAATAATGGGGGTCATGGCCGATAAGGCGGGACGACGTCCGGTTCTGCTTTTTGGCGTCGGTGCAACCGCCGCGCTCGTCTTAGTGATGAATTACTCGTCGTCCTTCGCCGCCCTGTCGTTGATCATATTCGCCATAGGCATTACAACCGGTGCCATATGGATCGTAAGTCCCGTGCTGGCTGCGGAGGCCGTCCAACCCTCTCAGAGGGGTGCCGCAATCGGCACGTACAGAACCTTCTTCGATCTGGGTTCGATACTCGGTCCGATCATCATGTCCGCAGTGCAGCAGATGTCGGGCACGGCCATGTGCTTCTTTTTAGCTTCGGCGTTGCTGTTCGCGAACTTGGTCCCTGCGCTGAAAATCAGGGAATCCCGTTGATGTTCGCCTTCAGCGCATCGGCTTCTTCAGCTTGCCGATGACGAGCAGTTTGAGGGGGACGTTGTTCACTTTGGCGACCTTGTATCTGACGCCGGGGATGTCGCCCATCGACCGTGCGCGGGGGCCGCCGATCCCCTCGAGCATGACCTCGTCGTGCTCGTCGACGTAGTTGAGGGCACCGTCTCCCGGGAGGAACGCCGTGACGAGCCGGCCGTTCTTGATCAGCTGGACCCGCACGCACTTGCGTATCGCGGAGTTGGGCTGTTTGGACTCGACGCCGACCTTCTGCAGCACTATCCCTCGGCCCATGGGAGCGCCCTCCAGCAGGTCCGTCTTCTCCGTCCTGCGCTTCATCCGCCTGACGTAGTCCCTGCTCTTGAGGCGCATGTCCTTGCGGATGCCCTTCAGCCTCCGCCCCGCGAACATCCCATTGGCCATTCGGGCTCTACCATAAGGCGTCTACGGTGGTCTAGTTTAAATCTTCCGCATGGCTCGAAACGGAGTAATGCATCGCTATCTCATCTTCACCTGGTCTGGGTACCATTATAACTCGATAAAATCTTCTGATCAAAACTTGGCAGGGCTATGATACATCTAGAGACAAAATGTAACGCGATAAAAAATATATCGAGCCTCGCCAGCGAAGCGATTGCCTATTAAAAAAATGGTTTACATCGATTCCAAGAAGTTAGTCTCTATCCTCGTCATCCAGTAGGTCAGCCAGTCGTCCTCGATCAGATGAAAGAGGCGGTACTTCATCACCCTGGGATCGGCGCCGTCCTGCCTGACTCTCATCTTCGATATGGGTTTCCCCTGGTAATGGAAGGCGCCTTCGTCGGGGCTGTACATCCCCTCAAGCCAGTCGAGCAGGATCTTTATCGATCGCTGTGAGGGGTTGAAGCCCATCTCCGAGAACATGAGGAGCTCGCGCACCGCATCGTGGCCGTGCCAGAAAAAGCGCCGTACGTCCTGCTCCCCCTTCTGGTCCAGGTGCCATAGGAGGAACCTCAAGGCCTTGAGCGTGGCTTCCCTGTGCTCAGGTTTGCTCGAGTGGAACAGAGCCTTGGTCGCGAAGCTCGTGACCCATGGACAACTCCTGTTCCATATCTTGTATGGGGCCGCCGTCCCGTCCCTGTGCCCCTCTTGAACCCAGCCGCCATCCTCCCTCTGCCATCGGACGAGGAGGTCGAAGGACTTTCTGAGCCTCGGGTCCGCGCCCATCCCCACACTGGAAAGACCAGCGAGCTGGATCGACGTCCGGCAGGGGACGTTTCGTGGGTTCTCGTCGAAATATGCGGGCCCCACTGGTGCTCTGCTCTCGGATAGAACGCCGTTGGGCCGCAGGAAGCTGAGCGTGTACTCGCAGGCCCTCCTCACCCTCTCGTCGCTGATCGTGTAGCCCATGTCGCCGAGGATGGAGAGGATCCACACGGTGGTGACGTACTTTGGACTGACCGGTGTATAGCCCCCCTTTTGGAGATACGTCGGCTTGGGCGCCCAGGGCCCACCGGCGCACCACGAGCCGTCTGCCTCCTGTTTCGAGAAGACCTCTACGCCGACTGGGTCATTCTCAACGGCCTCCCAGAGATCCACCATCTCCCGCGATTCGGGCTGAGCATGAAGAATGTGCAGACGCGTGAGATACCTCACGGGCGCAGAGCTACGAAGGAGCAGCCAGTCCACGTTCTTCCTCAACTGACACCGGTCGAGCAAAATTACCAAGAAATACTCTGTGACAGCTTATCCTTATAGAGATTTAGGATGACCCGAAAGGTAAGAAGACCGAAAAAAAACTTTTCGACGAAGCGATTAGCATGGATGGAAGCCTAAATTGAGATATCAAGAATGAACGATTCCCTTCTGCTTTAATGGAGTCTCAGGCCACTATCACGAGACGGGTATAAATAATCGTTTTCATGATCATGTCGCAGGTATTTCAATGACCAAAGGCATAGAAAGCGCCGTGAGGATCGGGTGTTGCCAGATCGAGCCGAAGGTTGGTCGTAAGCAGGAGAACGTCGAGAAGACGATCCTTTTCGCAGAGGAGGCGGCCGAGGGCGGCGCCGACATCATACTGCTGCCGGAGCTCGCGAACACTGGTTATGTCTTCGAAACCCGGAGCGAGGCGTTCGAACTGTCCGAGGAGGTGCCGAAGGGCGAGACCGTGCAGGCGTGGGAGTCGTTCGCAAGGAAGCAGAAAGCGTACCTCGTGGCTGGCATCTCCGAGCGCGAGGAAGGTCGGCTGTACAACTCATCGGTGTTGATAGGTCCCGACGGATACATCGGCAAGTACCGCAAGCTGCATCTCTGGGACAGGGAGAAGCTCTTCTTCGAGCCCGGCGACCTCGGCCTGCCCATATTCCACACGCCCTTCGGGCGGCTGGCGATGTACATATGCTACGACATGTGGTTCCCCGAGCTGGCTCGAATATACGCGTTACTCGGGGTCGACGCCATCCTCAACGTCACCAACTGGGTCGCGTCGGAGAACAGGACCGAGGATGGCCGCGTGACCGAGGCGATCTGCGTCGCGCAGGCGAATCTCAACTCCATCTTCATCGCCGCGGCCGACAGGATCGGCGTCGAGAGGGGGCAACCCTTCCTGGGGAGGAGCATGATCGCCTCTCCGACCGGTGAGCTGCTTGCCGGGCCGGCCAGCTACGACGCGGAGGAGATCGTGTACGCTGACTGCAACCTGTCCGAGGCGAGAACGCGGAAACGCAAGACGAGGCTAAACCACATCGTCCTCGACAGGAGGACGGACATCTACGACGCCCTGCTCGGATACGACGAAACTCCTTTCAACTGGTAAAAAAACATTCCATTGAAACTGAGAAATACTGATGGAAAACTAAGGCAGGAACAAGAACAATTTTTAGGTTCTAGAGCTTGAGGAGCTTGGCTGCGTTTCCTCCGAGGATCTGCTTTTTTTCGTCGTCGCCGATCGGTAGGCGACTGATCCTGTCGACGGACCTCTCGAGATCGCCTATCTGGTGGGGGAAGTCGCTCCCCATCACGATCTTCTCGGCTCCGACGAAGGCGTACGCCGACATGAACACGTCGTCATCGTAGCAGATGGAGTCCATCCAGACTCTCTTCAGGTAGATTGACGGGGGCCGTGTGATCTTTCCCTTGCACTCGGGATAGGCGTTGTATCCAGTCTCGATCCTGCCGCGCAGGTACGGGTAGACGCCGCCGAGGTGGGAGGCGACGAGCTTGAGCCGAGGGAGCCTCTTCAGAACGCCGCTGAACACGAGCCTCAGGACGGCGAGAGTAGTGTCCACGCCGAATCCGAGGATCGGGACCAGCCTGTAGTCGTCCATGGCCCCATGGTTGATGGGCGAGGTGGGGTGGATATATAGGGGGACGTCCAGCTTTACCGCCTTCTCGTAGAGTGGCAGGAACTCCTCAGCATCGAGTGGCTTCCCATTGACGTTGGACAGGAGCATGGCCCCCCTCAGCCCGCACTCGCTCACCGCCCTCTCGAGCTCCTCGACCGCTGCCTCAGGCTCCTGAAGGGGCAGGGTGGCAAGGGCTGTGAACCGTTCCGGATGCTTTTCAACGATCTCGCGGAAGCCGTCGTTGGTCAGCCTCGCCAGTTTGACGCCGCGTTCGGGAGATTCGCGTTCAACGCCGGGGGTCGTCAGGGTCAGCACCTGCACATCAACCCCGTGCTTTTCCATCGCTTTGATCCTGTCATCGAGAACGACGTGGGGGCCGACGACGACGTTGTAATCGCCAGTGTAGTTGATCAGCAGCCTCCCACGCTCGTCCTTTGTGACGGAGGCATACCCTCCGCCCTTATTCAATTCATCGATGTAGGCCTTCGGGTAGAAGTGGTTGTGGAAGTCTATGATCAATTCGAGTCCTACATAGATGTTCTAAAACTCTTAAAAAGACGCTGGGCAGGTCTGCATATCTACTGTTTCAATAAGTATAGAAAATCGAACTTCCCCTCAAGAACGTTCAGTGGATTTAGAGGAAGCAAAGTAGCCCTTGACAAACCCAGTGAAACCCTGGTTCCCAAGCAGTGCTGCCAAGATGAATCCCATGATGATCATCTCAACGAATGCTTTCGCAATTATCTCAATCGCCAGAAGATTGAATAAACTCGTCATCTCAGGCGGAAATTGGAACGCCTCAGGTATGATCTTAATGAAGAGGACGGCAGTGAATATTGCTTCCGGCATATACGCTAAAACGGTTGTTGGCACCATCAACATCCTGCGTCTCTTAAGAAGCCCAAACGTCCCCATTATAAGCCCGGCCGTGACTCCCGTCATGGCTTTCCCCAGCGGCAACGCTATTCCCGTGATGACATTCCCCTGGGAGAAGCCGAACTGGTAGGCGGCGACCAACCCGCCAATAAGACCTGTGAGGCCGCCCGCCACCGGTCCCCCGAAGAGCGCCGCTATGAACGTCGTCACGTGCGACATGTCGAACGCCAAGGAGATGCTTATCGGGCCGAGGGGTATGGAGGGGACGAGGGGCGAAACGCTGATGGACAGGAAGGAAAGGACGTTCCCCAGCGCACTCATCATGGCGACGAACACGACGCCCTTCGATGACCTCACGTTCGAGCCCATGGTGAACCTCTGTTTCACACGCCAATTACCAATATTAAAGTTGCTACCATAAAATGAGTAAAATATCTGCTCTCATTTTTTAGGAATGATGTTGTAGCCCACTTGAGGAGCAAGTTCATACCTGCATGCATATAAGCCATACAGAAAATCAACGAAAGCTCCAAAAGACCTACGTTTTGCGCCTTTTACACTCATCTATTTTCAGTTGAATGGCGCTCACCGCCCTTTCCGCGTCCTGCTTCTTGACGAGGATGTGGTCCCTGAGGAACGTGGACAGGGCGTATATGCTGATGCCCTCGTCGGCCAAGATGGACGAGACCGCGGCAAAGAAACCCACTACGGAAAGGTCTAGGACGATGTCGAACGTGATCAGCCGATAAGGTCCCTCTTCTTGGAATCTGTCGAAGCGGCCCTTCAAACGATCCCATTCTTCCGTTTTCAACACGACTGAAACCTCGTGCGCGTCGAAGGTGACAGAGGAGAAAGCAGTGAGGCCCTTCAGCAGGCGCCTCGCGGTACCTTCCTCTTTCTTATCTATGCTGACGATGGTGAAATCGTCTGGATGGACAACTATCTTCGTCTCGGAGAAAAGGTCACTGATCGAATCGGGAATTTCCACGTGTGAATAAGAGCGTCTGTTGCTTTAAATAATGTCTCTAACTATCATCCTTAAAGGATCATCATCGGGATGGTCTTATTAGTAGCTTTTCTACAAATTCCTGGCGCGTTTCCCCTTCGAAGTCAGCTCGGTCAAATTGACCGGTAGGTTTGGCAAGCGGCCCCTGAGCCTTTTAATGAAGGATTTCGAGTTCTCGGGCGACAGCATGTAGACCCTGTCATGGGTCAAGAGGAGGACGATCACGTCCTCGGCGTTGGTGTAGTCGGAGAATTTGAAGCCGCTCCTCCGCAACTCGTCGACGGAACTCCTCGCTCTATGGACAGCGTCATTCGGGACTCCGCCGGCTGATCTGTCGATGACGTAAACCTCGGCCCTCGCAATCGACTCATAGGGGATGACGACCTTGCCGCGCATGGTCCGTCTGATGGTTAAACCCTCGCTGGCCATGCCGTATCGGCTTCCGTAGACGGGCGACCATCGGACCATTGCGAACAATAATCCGAAGCTCAGGCACATGAGGAGCAAGATGGTCAGGAACTCGTACGAATCCATTGGTGCGCCGGATGCCAGCTCGACGTAGAACTGATAAACTGCTAGGGTGAGGAGGGGTAGATTGAGCACTGGAGCTATCAGTCCAAGGAGCCTCCGCCTCCTGCTCAATGGTAGGGTGGGTATAAATTCCTCATCGACCATGCCCAAATCGAACAGCAAGGAGCGTAAGCTCCTTCCTCATAAAAATGTGTTCCGAGGACGAGAAAAGGCAGAAAAGGGTGCCGCGCCTCTGGGTACCTGATGGAGATCCACATCCTCAGGCTCGGCCATCGACCCGCTCGGGACAAGAGGGTGACGACGCACCTGATGCTGGCGGCACGCGCGTTCGGCGCCGACGGCGTGATTTACACAGGAACAAGGGACCCAGTGTTGGAGGATTCCGTACGCGATATATGCGCGAACTGGGGTGGTTCGTTCAACGTTCGATTCGCCGAGGATTGGAAAAGGATCGTCCTGGACTGGGGAAGGCGTGGAAAGGTCGTCCATCTCACCATGTACGGCATTCCTCTGCAGATGGTGACCCCACCCATCCGCGACGATCCGAACGATAAGCTCGTGGTCGTGGGCGGAGCCAAGGTGCCCGGCGAGGTCTATGGACGCGCCGACTGGAACGTGGCCGTCACCTCTCAACCCCACTCGGAGGTTAGCGCCCTCGCCGTTTTCCTCCACGAGCTGTTCGAAGGCCGTGAGCTCGAGCTGGAGTTCGATGGGGCCAGGCTCCGAGTCGATCCTCAGGAGCGGGGCAAGAAGGTGGATGCAGTGAATCCAGCCCGTTTAAAGATTTAAGTTGGGCGGTTCTCATATTATTCGAGGACCGGAGTGAGCGCAAGGGCTTTGTACAGCAACGTCAGCGACGACACCCTCATGCAGATCGCGACGACCCTCGGCGGGGACGACGGCGTCAAGATCTTCAGGGAGCTGAAGAACTCCGAGGACATGACCGTGGAGGATCTGTCGAGCAGGACCGGCATCCAGATAAACACGGTCCGAAAGCTGATGTACAAGTTCTATAACCACAGCCTCGTGACCTCGAAGCGGTTCCGGGACAAGGAGACCGGCTGGTTCATCTTCCAGTGGAGGCTTCAGCCCGAGCTCATCGAGGCATTCCTCCTGGGGGTCAAGCAGAAGATCCTGAAGAAGCTCCAGTCGAGGCTGGACTACGAGCTCCAGCACGAGTTCTACCACTGCGGGTCGCCCACGTGCCCGAAGGTCACGTTCGAGGAGGCCATGGAGACGGTCTTCCACTGCCCCACGTGCAACGAGCCCCTGCAGCCCGTGGAGAACAGCGGCACGATCGAATTTCTGAAGAGGAAGATCGCCGAGATCGAGGAGGAGCTCAAGGCGTGAATCTACCTGACAGGGAAGGGGCGCTGAGGCTCATGCGGGAGGCCGGATGCAGTCAGGCCGTCATCGATCACTGCCTCAGCGTGACGAGGCTCGCCCTCGAGCTCACGGGATCCATCAGAAAACACGGTGTCAGCGTGGACCGCAACCTCGTCGAGGCGGGCGCCATTCTGCACGACATCGGCAGATCGCGAACACACAGCGTCGAGCACGGCGCCATCGGGGGGGAGATCGCCCGCGAACACGGGCTGCCCGAGCCCCTGGCGCGGATCATCGAGAGGCACGTCGGTGCGGGCATAACCGACGACGAGGCGGACAGGATCGGCCTGAGGAGGGGCAGCTACGTGCCGGAGACGCTCGAGGAGAAGATCGTTACCTACGCGGACAAGCTCATAGAGGGTAACCGGCGGGTGGAGATCGATGTGACCGTCGAAAAGATGGCCGACATCCTGGGCAGGGATCACCCCGCCCTCGACCGGCTGCGGGCGCTCCACGACGAGATGGTTGACCTCATGGGGTTCGAGCTCTGACCTGGCACAGATATAAGCCCTTTCGGGTACCTTGTGTTGGGGCCGGTCGTCTAGTTTGGTCGGGACGCTGCCCTTACGAGGCAGAGGTCGCCGGTTCAAGTCCGGCCCGGCCCACTGTGGCTGGCACTTATAGTGGTTTTTTCGGGTGGTCTTGAGTGATAATAATTAGTATTCATCAGATAACTTCAAAAGTACTTTTCTGTACATATTTCCTAACGATCAAAAAATCTAAGGAAGCCTTAAAAATGTCATGTAAATTGCGGAATGTATACTCATACGATTTACATTATTTCGAAAAAGCATTACATGAGGTCTTTGAAGAACCTTCACTTAAGTATGAATTAGAATAAAAATTGGCCAATAATTATAGCCGGAAGAAACCTCGTATGTTCTTAGATCTGTTGCAGTTCATGAAAGTTTTGGGACTTATTGACTATGAAAATGATAATAGTAGAGTATTTCTCACCCCTAGAGGATTACGCGCGCGCAGGTATGGCTAAAAAAATCCCAAACCCAAGCTTACGTTCATTTTTTTTCTTCTTATATCTTTTCTCTCACGCGGATACTGTTAACTTATTTGTCATGGCTTCTCGCGGTTCCCTCCTTCTCGGTAAAAACTTAAAGGAGGTGAAACCATAGAAAACAAGGACATAATTCTCGATAAGGAAGCTGTTGAAGAAATGCCAAAAAAACAAACACCGAAAAAACACATAAGGAGGATTTATAATCCTCGGACAAGACGATATTACCTTATTCGCCTTCGTTCATCAAAAAAAGGGGAAAAAGGCACTATAATGGGAGTTTGGAAACCCCCCATTAAGAAGAAAAAGAAGTGAGATAATGGCTTTATTGAAGGCTTATTTGGATACAAATATTTTGATTGAGTATTGTTGGATAGCCTTTTTCTCTGAGACTCAAAGTAGAAAATCCCCAGTTTATAATCTAGTTGACAAAGGAGCTAAGGGGGAATATGAAATTTACATATCGTTTTATACGCTAATAGAACTTTGGCAACATTTCAGCGATTATTATCTTTGGTTAAAGGCTTTAAGGGATGGTTATAGTTACAGAGAATTTCCAAAAGTAAGAGAAGAATATGTGTTAACTAAAGATGAAATACGATCTGTATCAGAACTTATTGAGAAATTTAGAAATAATGAATATTTAAACTATGTAGAACCACACGCATTTAAAGAAATGGGGGATGAATATTTCAAAATAATTATGGGTTATGTGAGAGGGCATATGAATTTTTATGATGCTCTGCATGTTCGGACAGCTATTGATATAGAGTGTGATTATTTCGTGACAAAAGATGGAGAATTACGTAAAAGGTTTCAAACCTTAATTAATAATAAAATCATAAATGAACCACTTAAAATCGCTAATGTAAATGGGTTTCTACACGTTTTAAAACAGAAACCCCACTCTTAAAATTGGCATTTCGGAAAGTATAAGACTTATAAACTTTAGTTAATAATATTGATTGGAGATTAAATGAAAGACTGGTTGTATTATCGAATATATGCAAAGCCGTCTCAAGAATGGTATTATGATTTGCTCAGGGAAGTGGTCAGACCATTTATCTTGGAAAATGATAAGTTGATAGACAGTTTCTTTTTCTTTTATTATAATCACCTTTACGGCGTTCCACCCTATGAAGGTGGAATAGAAGCGAAAGAACCGAAATTTAAAAAGGGCGATGAAGTCTGGTTTATTCGACTTCGAGTTCTTGCTGAACAAGAACATCTTAAGACTTTAGATGATAGTCTCATCAAATACATTGACAATAGTACAGCAGCACTTGAAAAAGAGAAATGCATATTTGATGAAAAAGCAGACCTCGGCAGTAGATTTGGAGAGACGAGAAGGGAATTAGTTCGCAAGTATCTTGAATATGCAAGTAGAATAACGCTGTCTCTATTAGATGAACCAAAAGACAAGACATATTACGATAAACTTAGCGGATTAATACATTTGCCTTCTAATATGTTGAAATATGCTATTGTCGTTAGATGTCCAAAGTGTAAGAATGAAGTCACAATTCAACTTTAAGACTTCTTAAATTCTTTAGTTTTCTCTCGAATTTAAATTCGCGCGGTAAAGTTCTGAGAGACTAAGGCCGGTTATGGAATCCCGTTTCATCCATTTTTGGGAAAGCTGTGCGTTGACGCACGAAATATCGTTTCAATATGTACGCGCGCGTAATAATGATTCATATCACTCATTCAAAATCTCTCTAACTATTGGGTTTGATTTTTATATCATTCTGCTTAGACTTCTTATATGACAGAGTGATCCGTATGGTAACGACGACGGAGCCTGCAGGAGCCCAAGTTAAGCCCAGGCACAAGTTCTATTTCCCCGAAAAGGCAAAGATCGCTAATGATACCTCTGAAGCGTTAACTAAAATCATAGTCGGAGACGTGGAATCCGAGGGTCGCTACACGATAATAAGCGACCTATGGAAGGTCGGCTTCATCGTGCCAACCCATTTCCACGCGAAGCACTTTGAAACCTTCTACCTGATATCCGGCGAGGCCGAGTGGACGGTGAATGGGGAGACACATAAGATGAAAACGGGCGACGCGGTGTATATTCCAGCCAACGCGCCCCACTCGGCGAAGACGGTGGGGACCAAGCCAGCGCACTTCATACTCATCTACTCGCATGGAGACTATGAGGCTCACCTTGAGCGAGAAGCATCCTATACCGAGGAGGAGTTGAGGAAGCCCGAGGTCAAGGAACTACTACATAAACTGAACGATTTCAACATCCCGTAGGATGAGTCCAGCCACTGAACCGTATTGACGCGTCGGCTACAGAAGGGGTGGAAGAAGCTCCTCGATCACGTTTAGGGTTTCAAGCGCTGGCGGCGCGCGTGCGCGACATCTGGTGAATTGATACTAATTCCCCTTTTGTTGAGTATGTTCCTTTTCCTCGTAATTCGGCGGGTTCACCGCGGAGTACATCAACTTGGCCAAGGTAGTGATATCGTAAACTGGTAAACCAGTGGATTCATGGATAGCCCGGGCATAGGGTTGGATCAACGTACACTCAAGTACGATAGCCCCGATGTCCCGGTTCTCCTCGAGCATCGCCTCAGCCAGTTTGACGATGTTATCCCTTTTCTTCCGGTGGTCCATGAAGGGCTCCCAATGCTCCGCAGGGTATTCATCCATGCCTTTTACAACGATTGGGATGTCATCACTGTTCCAGCCTACGGCTTGGAAATGCCTCTCCGCGAGTGCCTTGGCTTCCGCAGTGATGATGCCCACTCTCTTATTCTTCCCTGTGAGGTGATGGGCGAGGGGAACTAGTAGTAGGCTGGAGCTCGCAACCGGGATCGACACCGCCCCCGAGATAATCCCCTGGTAGGCGGATATGAAGCCGCAGTCACCCACTATTGCCTTAGCCCCCCTTGCCTCCAGCGTCTTTGCCGCCTTGACGAAGCTGGGGATAAGCTCCGGGTCTTCCCTCACTACCCTTTCGATCGTCGCCCCACGCACGATCTCCTTCTTAACTTTGAAAGGAAGGGTCTCATCGCTTCTCAGGAACCCAGGCGTGTCCTCTTGAGCGGCGACCCTATCCGGTTCGACGTCGAGGTTCAGCACCCCAATCGATACTTCTGGCAATACAATTCGCCCCAATCAGAATCCTAAACGGTGAATGTGTCACTTGTACTCACCGCTCATTGAGATACCAATGAGGAAGTGGGGCATGTCGACCTTCTTGTATATGAATATGTGTTTCAATCCACGCGGGATGTAGATGCCCGAAGTCTTGTTTATGATGTGGCTCTCCTCCTCGTCGCCTAACTTGATCTCCACTTCGGCCCCTAAATGCTCTATATCGTGAGGGTTCGTTCCCATGAAGAGAATGATCTCGTCGTGGGGATGGGCGTGGAACTGGAGCCAGGGATTTGGTTCGGGGATGGCGTGTATCCCCGAGATGAAGACGTGCTGTGAGACCCCTTTTATCAAGGAGTCCTCAATGTAGGTGTGGCTCATCGTCCTCCCCTTGACTCTTTGGCCCTCGGGCAAAACGCCGTGGGAGAGCCTCTGAACGTGAGGTGTATCCACGATGTATTTCCCGTACTTTGATTCAGACATACCTTCACCGCGCGCGGTTAAGGATAAGTTTCTAATAAAAAGACCCTTCCGTAGACAGCCATGGACGAGTACGACGTTTTAATCAGAGACTCCACGATCGTCGACGGTGTTTCGAAGAAGGAGTACCGCGGCAGCATCGGCATCAGGCAGGGCCGGATAGCCGCCGTCGGAGAGGCCAAAGGCGACGCTAAGATGATCATCGACGCATCTGGCCTCAAGGCGTTGCCCGGCTTCATCGACAGCCACAGCCACGCCGACGAGAGTCTCCTCTGGTACCCCAATTGCGAGAACTACGTGATGCAGGGCGTAACCACATTCGTTGGTGGCCAGTGCGGCATCTCTCCGGCACCCTACGGCGACCTGATGAGGCTCCCCGACATAGTGAACCAGTACCTCTTCGAGTTTGAGAGGTTCAAGTATACGCCGAGCCGCGTCCTCTTCCCACGCGAAGAGGTTAACGATTGGATGCGCAGGAAGTGGGGTTGGGAGATAGACTATCGCACAATGGGTGAGTACTTCAAGCGCGTCGAGAAGGTCGGGTTCAGCGTCAATTACGCGCCGATGTTGGGCCACGGCAGCGTCAGGGTGTCCGTGATGGGCCAAGACTACATGCGGGACACAACGCAGGCGGAGCGCTCCGAGATGCACGAGCATATCCACCGGGCGATGCGAGACAAATGCATCGGGCTCAGCGTTGGCTTCGACTACGATCCAGACGTTTTCTCAAGCCTTGAGGAGATCACCGAGTCGGTCGCCCAGATCAAGGAGTATGGGGGCATCTTCTCCCCACACATCCGCATCTTTGGGAGATACGGCGATCAAAGCAGGCAGATCAACCACGCGAAGATCGAATCCATGCTTGAGTGCGTCGGCATCTACGAGAAGACAGGTGTCCGCCTCCACCTCGCGCACCTCGACCCAGGCTGGGAGACTTACCCCAAGGGGACCGACGAGATAGACGCCGCGATTCTCAGGTCCACATTCGACACCTTGACCAGCCACAGCAGAGGCGAGCTTGACATAACCTGGAACGCCATTCAGTTCAATGTCCGCGGCAACTTCAGCGTCCTCCCCTACCTCTGCAGCAACTTCGGGCCCTTCCTCCGGGAGCTGGGGGGAAGGAGACAGTTCGGGGAGTGGCTGAAGGTGAAGGCGTTCCGCGACGAGGTGAAGGAAGCGATCCGGACCGGGAAAGTCTACCTTCGGGGACCATTCAACCCTTTCATCAATCCACGCTGGGCAGAGATGGTGGTCGTGCTCAAGAGCAAGGTGACGAACGTTGATGGCAAGACGCTGGGGCAGATCGCCAAGGAGCGCGGAGTGGACCCGTTAGACACTTGGCTCGACATCATCGCTCAGGACCCTGACACGCGGGGCGTCCGAGAGAGGGAAGCCAACCCGAATACCTATCACATGTTCTATACGCATCCTTGCGGCGTCCTCGGCCTCGATGTTTGGCTCTACGATGACAAGTACGAGATCCCGTACCCTCCGTACCACATCGCGGGCATGAACGCTTTCAGCGGCTTCCCAATCTTCCTCGAACAGTTCGTTGAGAAGGAGAAGGCGCTAACCCTCGTGGAGGCGGTTCAGAAGACGAGCGCCATGGCCGCCCGAATCTACAAGCTCAAGGATAGGGGCGTCATCATGGAGGGCGCCTACGCCGACATCGTCCTCCTCGACTGGGACGTCCTCAAAGTCAACGCCACCGAGATCGAGCCTCGCAGGTACCCTGGAGGGATCGAGTATGTGCTCGTCAATGGTGAGCTCGTCGTCGAGAAGGGAAAGCACACCGGAGCGAGGCCCGGAAGGGTGCTCCGGAGAACCGACTAATAAACAGGATATCTCTACCAGGCGGGGGGCGGGTGCGTCCCCCTATATGGGTTAACGTAGACGGCCTTGACTGGGCAGTCCTCCTCGCAGCTGTAGCAGGCTATACAGTCCTTCGGGTACTTGATGACCGCCTTATCCGCCTTCTCGTCGAAACCGATGACATCCATCGGGCAGCTGTTCACGCACATCCTGCATCCGGTGCACAGGCTGACGTCGATCTTCTCAATCGGCATACCTTATCGCTCCTGATACTTCATGGGGTACCGCTTGTCGTAGGGCAGAGTCTTGTCTCCATGCGACTCCTCTGGCACCGGCGTCGTGTAGAGCCTGATCTCTCCGCCCTCATCCTTGGCGACGATCCATTTGAGCCAGTTCGCGTCGTCCCTGTGTGGGTAGTCCTCCCTGTAGAACCATCCCCTGCTCTCGGTCCTCATGGCAGCGGCTTTGAGCGATATCTCCGCGCCCAGCGCCATGGTCTTGACCTCGTGCGCGTTCCTGAGGTCGTGGGTGTCCGCGGCCTTCAGCTTTGGAACCCAGTGGCGCCTGAAGAACTCGACAAGAGTGATGGCGGCCCACAGGCGGTCGCCGTGCATGACCATGTGCATCTCGTACGGCAAAATGTTCTGCTGTATGCGGGCCAGGACGTGCTCGGGCTTGAAGCCTCCCAGCCGCTTCAGAGGCGCGAAGACGGCCTCCCTGTAGCCTGCAATCTCCTCCGCAGGTAGCTCAACATGCTTCCTCTCCTTGGCGTACTTCGCCGCGTTCTGGCCAGCCCTGTAGCCAGTCACTGAGGCGTGACACATGCCGCTTCCCAGGGCGGCGTAGTTGGTGCCCGAGTAGTTGGTGCCCGCCGCGTCCCCAGCCGCATAGAGGCCTGGCACGCGGGTCTCCAGCTTGGTGTTGACGCGGATGCCGCCCGTGAAGAAGGAGCCCTCGAACGCCATGTACTCCTCGAACTTGTCGTGGAAGATGTCAAGGCCAGCCCTGTCCAGCATCGTGATCCAGGGGCCCTCAGCGGTCTCATCGTACCGCTTGAGAGACCCCGCGAACTTGGCGCGGTCGACGCCGTACGCCTCATGGTAGATGGGGCCGCGGCCCTTATGGAACTCGATCGCCCATAAGATGTTTGTCGGAACTTGTGGGAAACCCTTCAGGAACTCAACGCCTTCAGCATTAGTGGCCACGTCGCGGGTCGTACCGATCTCGCTGACCGGGCCGTCGATGACGACGCTCTCCACGTCCTTGACGACGTACATGCCCTGCCCGAACTCCAGACTGATCAGCTCGGCGCCTACGTTATAGGCCATCGCCATGCCATCGCCAGCGTTGAACTGGATGCCGTAGGCGGCCGACTTGTAGCTGATGCCGCCGCTCGCGATGATCACGGCCTTCGCCTTGACGTAGTAGAAGTCGCCGGTTGTCGTGTTAAAGCCGACCGCGCCGACGACTCGCCCCTCCTTCTTGATGAGTTCAGTGATCATGACGCGGTCAAGGATCTTGCAGCCCGAGGACTCGACCTTCCTGCGGGCGATCATCATCTTCTGCCTTGACCCGAACTTGGCGATCAGGTTCGTGTATCGGTACTCGGTCTTCCTGATGACGCTACGCCACGGCTCCTCCGTCGGAGTCGGGAAGCCGGAGGTGCAATCCTTTCTGTAGAAGGGCTCACCCCACGACATGAGGTCCAAGTACCTGTGGTACGACTCCTTGAGCAGGATCTCGTCCCAGTTCCTGTCGGCGACGTATTCGCCGATGCGGCTGAACTGGTCGGTCCAGTCCTTGAGGCTGTCTCCCCAGGCCTCGTTGAAGACCATGAAGTCCCGCGCGAAGTGGCTTGACCCCGTCTTGCCGACGTAGTTCTTGTCGGCGAGGACGACATCCGCGCCCATCTCTCTGGCTCGGACAGCCGAGAAACAGCCGGCTAGTCCTCCGCCGATCACGAGAACATCCGTTGAAATCGTCTTTTCGGACATTCGCACGCAGACTCCACGAGTAGCTACCTGCTCTTTGAGTAAAAAGTTAACCCCGTGCCTGCGCGAGCTCGGAATTACCTACCCTAAGTCACGGACTCGACATCGATTTTACCACGCGCTCGCGGAGATAAGCTTCGGAAAGGTGGACGATACCGCGCGCATGCCTGTTGCTAAATTTGGTAAAAAATGGTAAAAATTATCTGATCCGGATTGGTGCGCGTCATTCTCCCCCGGCTTTTTGATGTTTTTGAATAAGCGGGGACTGAGGATAAAAGGCACATTCACAGCTATAATAAAACGCCCTGAAGAGGGAGCTTGAATTAAAACCATTTATAACCATTTTAGCAACACCCATGCGCGCACGGGAGCCGGAGGGGGCGCCGTTCTGACGGCGGAATACCTTCGAGCGAAGGGCTACCTGTAGCCGAGCGAGGAATTAACGCGTGAAGGGCCTGCAGACATCGTATTTCCCGCGTACTGAATTTATCTAATCATGGTTCAGCCTTTTCGAGTGCTCTCAGAGACCTTATCGTGCCCGAGACCCTCTCGACAGTGATCGCGGCGGCCGATTCGCCGATGCTCGTGATGTACGCCAGGGACGCCCTCATCTGCCTCAGGTGGGTGTGGCTGCACCGAAGGATGCCAGCCTGTTTTTCCTCGTCGAACTCGATGAGCAGCGGAGACATGTTGGATAACCCGTGGACGCCGTAAAGGTGTCGAGTCACCTTCTGAACGGCTTCCGCGACCTCCTCAGTAGTGTACCCCCTTTCCGAAGTAACCCTGAGCCGCATGTATCTGCGCCTCACCTGCCTCACCGGCATTTCACCCCACCCTCCTCACGCCTGGGGCGATGAAACTCGGCGACAGCTTAGCTCTGTTTACTTCAACGATCCTTTGTGGAGTGCGAGAGATCATATCCAAGCCCACCTCTTCATCCACCCCGACGAGGTCGAGCAGCGCCGTTAGTCCTCGCGGCTCCCTCATCAACATATGGGAATCGGCTCCGCTGGACGCCACGATGGGGATGCCGTGCTTGCGCGCGTTCTCGATTTCCAGCCTAATGGTGGAGAGGAGCTTGGCAACAGTGACGGGACCCTGCAGGAGCAGATCGCCGACGTTGATCTCGTAGGCGCAATTCGATTCCGCGGCGAGAACCGCCTCGTGATCGTCGAACCACGTCTTCGCCCGGGTTGAGAGGGAGGCGGAGAAGACTAGGATGTCTACCCTGTGGTCCTTGGCGGCCTGGCGGGCGACCGCCTTCGAGCCGCACTCGACCGCCACGACCTCGAACCTCCTTCGAACTCGGCTCAACAGCGCGCTCAGGTCCCTGTCGCTATGCGGCCGCAGGTCCACACGGCTGATGAGGTCGATGCCGATCTCGCCGGATGACTTGCTGGCCCGAGACAGGTTTGCCTGGCCTTCGGCGACCGCGACGGCGCCGTATCCCGTGTCGGCGGCGGTCCGCAGCATTAGCTCGAGCTCTTCTGCCCTGTTCGGTTGCCTCAGGTGGAGGTCGATGAATCTGCGCATTCGATGTCAACCATCCTCGTGGGTCATGTGGCTACCCTTTCGATCTCATCGAGCACCGACGCGATGTACGATCTGATGTTCAGTTTGGGGTCGGAGCCGTGGGGGACCCTGAACCTGAACTTCAGCCTGACTGGATCGATCTCTTGGAGGACCATTCTCCCCGTGAATGCGCTCTGCTTGTCGAGCCTGAGGTATAGGTTTCCGGAATCGTCGACGCGGTCCTCAATTTCGTCGAGCAGCCTCTCCCGATCCATCGTGGAGAGCCCCCGTATGACATTGACGAAGACCTCGTGCGCTGCCTTTCTATTTGTGATCCTGAGGGTCATCAGGCTGAGCGGGTCATTATAGTGGCCGCTCAGCCTCTGCATCTCGATGTCTGATTCAGCTTCTGCCTTGAGCGTGTTCTTGAGGGCATGTTCGACCTTCGCCTCATCCTCGGTCGCGTAGGCGAAGACGGAAGCCTCCACGCTCAAGGTGGCCGTCGACGACGTCGATCTTTCCAAGGCTCTTCCCGCTTCGGAGTCGCTACAGGTATGGCAGCGCGAGACAATAACCTTAACTATCCCGCCTAGGATGATTTCCCGATGCGGCCGTAGCTCAGCATGGATAGAGCGTGGGTCTTCGGACAGGCTTCTGGGAGAAAACCCATGGTCGCGGGTTCAAATCCTGCCGGCCGCGCTAAATAAAACTATCTAATATGGACTCGAATGAAGTGTGTTTGATTGAATTGTCACTTGAAATGTTTCGCCCAGTTGGGCCTCCAGTCCACGTGCTGGAGGATGAACTTTTCCGTCGAGATCAAAGGCCTGTACTCAAACCCTCCGGGACGGACGTCTTGTTGGCAGAAGGCCCAGGCCGAGCCGAACATGGGGAATAGGATCCTCCCGAGCTTCGACGGCTCGCCTTGGCTCATCAATTTGAAGGGCACCTTCATATTGTCCTTGAGTAGTACATTGGCTCTCAAAGTGTCGCAGAGATCGTAGAAATCGTCGTTCCTGACCACGATCTTCACGAGGTCTGCGCCCCGATTTTCCATCTCTTTACCTATCTTCAGGATGCCCTCGGCTCTCGCCCTGATGAGGATGTGGCAGGAGAGAAGTACCTCTGCGCCTACGGCGTGAACCTGTTCTATGACCCCCTTCTGCTTCCTTATTGCTTCAGCGTTGAAGCTACATTCGTGGGGAAAATCCTTAGAGTCCACCGGGATATCATGTAGTAGTGGCCACTCCTCATCCCTCCTCGACTCATCCCAGAGGGCCCAGGGGTCGAATGTATCCATCTCCATGTCGATGCAGACGGCGCCGGCGTCCAAGGAATCCAGTTCGAGCCTAATTCGCCCCTCCTCGCTCATGGGCTTGCCGATTCTTTGTCTCCGGTTCGTAGTCCAGATCGGTTTGAGGGCTGAGCTTATCACGTCCTTCATCTCCGCCTTCGACGGAGGGAAGTCCTTGAAGTTGTGGAGCTCTAACTGGAAGCCGTCGGCGCCGTCGAACTCGGAGAGTTTTATGGTCCTGATGCAGTGGTCGACATCGCCATCCGAGATCACTCCTATGATAAATGGTCTCGGCAGTTCAGTGAATTTCATGTTTACATCACTCAGATCTGATTACACAAATGCTGGTTTATGCCCTTAAGACTTTCATCTGAATCAATACGTCTGTCCGCATCCTCTGTCATGGCCGTCTGTAGATGATTAGCGCGGGCTTTCAGCCTAAAATGGGAGATGTAGGACGAATGACATGGATGCTTGAGGAGTTTCCTTACCTAGCGCCCGGTCGTCCTATTCATCATGGCCGTGGCATACCATGCGTTTCTGGGAGGCATATAGACGCGCTAGGAAGCCTTCGATTCAGAATCATAACCCTACATTGATATGTTGAGTGTAGTTCATTTCATTCAGTGTAACCAGATGATCAGATTTGGCGTGAAGACTTCTCAAGCGAGCGACTATGGCGATTACGCCGTGCTGAGGAAGGTTTGGCTCGAGGTCGAGAGGCTCGGCTTCCACTCGGGCTGGCTGTTTGACCACCTGTTCGAGCTTCCCAGAGCGGGCCCATCGCTCGAACCATGCCTAGAGTGTTGGACGACGTTGTCCGCCCTGGCCGCAGAGACGAAGCGCCTCAGGCTCGGCGTTACGGTGCTGTGCACGCAGTACAGAAACCCGGCGATCCTTGCGAAGATGGCTTCGACCCTCGATGTGATAAGCGGCGGAAGGCTCGAGTTCGGCATCGGTGCCGGGTGGGCCGAGGTTGAGCACAATGCGTACGGTATATCCTTCGAAAGGCCAGCTGTTCGTATAGCTAGGCTGAAGGAGGCATGGTTATCGTGACACTTTTCGCGTATCTGAAGGTGAAGGACCCTAAGAAAATAGAAACTTGATTCGCCGGCGCCTGTAATTTGAAAAGGTTTTATCGGTTCGAAGGAAAATCGTAAATATGTTGAACCACCCTCATTGCCCCCGTGACGATGAAACTTGCCTTTGTTCGCCACCTCCGAGGTGCACACTGATGGCTTCCATATTCATGAAAAAGTTAGAATATAAGTGATGTTCAGAGGGGAAGAAGTAAGTTGAGCGAAACATCTGATACTGTGAAATCAGCATTAAAAAGTAAGGACGACATCTTAAAAGAGCTTGGCACAGATCCCGAGAGGGGGCTGACCTCGACGGAGGCGGAGGCCCGCCTAGAAAAATACGGAGAAAATTCCCTGGGGGAAGCGGAGAAGGAAAGTTTCTTTGACGCCCTGAAGGAGGAGGGCCGAGAGCCAATGATACTGCTGCTGATAGGCGTCGGGGTCCTCTACAGCATCTGGGGGAGCCTTCTCGACGCGGCCACGATATTCACTGTCATAGCGATACTGGTGCTCAGCGAGGTCTACAACGAGTACAAGGCGGAGCAGGGAATCGAGTCCCTCAGGAAGCTCACCTCGCCCACGCCGCTGGTGCTCAGAGATGGCCAACTGAAGGAGATAGAATCCACAGATCTCGCCCCCGGCGATATCATGCCCCTCAGCGTTGGGGAGAGGATATCCGCGGACGCGAGGCTTTTGAAGTCGTACGGCCTCCAGCTGGATGAATCGTCTCTGACCGGCGAATCCCTTCCGGTTCACAAGGACGCGGACGTTGTTCTCCCAGAGAGCTCCCAGGTTACCAACCTGTCCAATATGGTGTTGGCGGGAACCCTCATCGTTCAGGGTGAGGGACTCTCCGTCGTGACCTCCACGGGCAGGGGAACCGAGCTCGGCCGAATAAAGATACTCACCGAGGAGGTGGAGAAGGAGGAGACACCACTCCAGGAGGCGATGGAGGAGCTTTCGAAGACCCTGGTCTGGGTGGCGTTGTTTTTCAGCATCCTGATCCCCGTCCTGGGTTACCTTAGGGGCCAGCCCCTTCAAACCATGATTCTCACGGGCCTCTCCCTATCGTTCGCGGTGATACCCGAGGAGCTGCCGATCATCATAACCATGGTTCTGGCGGTGGGCACCTACGCCCTCTCCAAGCAGGGTGCCCTTGTCAAGCGCCTGAGGGCGTCCGAGACCCTGGGCAGCGTCACGGTCATCGCCACGGATAAGACCGGGACTATCACCGAGAGCGTCATGAGGCTCGGCCACATCTACACCGATGGCCGATTAGACAGCCCATCGGGCAGTTCCTCGGAGAGGGGCATCCTGGAGATGGGCGTCCTAGCCACGCGAGCGCAGGTGACCCCCGACAATGAGAAGCTCCGGAGCAGCAACCCGATGGGCGCAGCCATACTTGATTCGGCATCGAGGGCCGGAGTCAACGTTGCGGACCTGAGGAAGATAACCCTTGTGAACGAGTTGAGTTTCGACAGCAGAACCCAGATGGCGTCCTACGTTTACGACGATAACGGGAGGCTGAGGATGTACTCGAGCGGCGCTCCGGAGGCCGTGATGGCGCTCTCCTCAAAGATCCTCAGGGAAGGGTCGGAGTCGCCTTTGAGCAAGGATGATGGGGGGAATGTGACCAAAGCCGTCGCCGACATCACCTTCAGCGGAGAGAGGGCCCTCGCCATAGCCTACAGGGACGTCGAAAAGGCTGAGGTGATCCAGTCGCCCGAGGGCGGCCTCGTGTTCGCTGGCATCGTGAGCTTCCTGGATCCTCCGAGACCCGAGGTTGCCGAGGTGGTCAAGAGGTGTAGGGACGCGGGAATAAGGGTCGTGATGCTCACAGGGGACCACCCCGAGACCGCGAAGGCGATCGCGAATAAGGTCGGCATAGATGGTGATACCAGGGTTCTCACTGGCTCCGACATCTCATCGATGGATGACAAGCGCCTGGGTGAAGTGATCGAGTCGGTCTCGATCTTCGCCAGGATCACGCCCGAGCACAAGCTCAGGATAGTGCGGCTCCTCGGAGAGGGAGGGCAGGTCGTGGCAGTCACCGGAGACGGCGTCAACGACGCCCCGGCCCTCAAGGAGGCAGCCATCGGCATCGCGATGGGCCGCAGGGGCACGGACGCTGCAAAGGAGGCGGCGGACATAGTTCTGACGGACGACAACTTCGTCTCGATAGGGAGCGCCATCAGCGAGGGGAGGAAGATCTTCGATAACCTGAGGAAGGGCGTGAAGTACTACCTGGCCGTGAAGGTCGCCCTGGTCCTGATCTTCATCCTGCCAATCATCCTGGATGTCCCCCTGCCCTTCGCGCCCATCCAGATCATCCTGCTGGAGATGTTCATGGACCTGGCTGCCTCAAGCGGATTCGTGGCCGAGAAGGCAGAGCCGGATCTTATGAGCAGGCCACCCCGAGACCCAGCTGCGAAGTTCCTCGACCGCGGCACGTTGACTGGGATCTTCGTGAGCGCCCTCTGCCTTTTCGCCGCCGTATCCTATTGCTATCTCTCCGTCTACTACGCTACTGGGAACCTTGTCTACGCGCAGACGGTCGCCTTCTCAGCGTGGATAATCTCCCATATCTTCCTTGCGTTCGTGAGGAGATCCGAGACCGAGCCCTTGCTGAGGAGAGGCATATTCTCAAACAGGGTAATGGTTCTCTGGACAATAGCAGCGATAGGTATGCTGTTGGCCGTGACTGCCGTCCCCATCCTCCAGACCCTGGTTAAAACCACAGGGATTGGCGTGATAGACTGGGTAAGGGTGCTCGTAGCCTCGTTCTTAGCTACTGTCTGGATCGAGGTAGCAAAGCTCTTTCGGCACGGAAGGATGCCTTAAATTTGAGCCAGAAAATTTCCCCTTTTTATACGTTTCAACTGTTCTCAGGATCAGCTGTTCAAACGATTTAGTAATGAGGTCATGGTCTTTATACCGAGGCTTGTGCCGAGCGCGCAAGGAGAAATGATGAAATCTTGTATAGGACTTACGAGAAATCTTACTGACTCGTTACGATGGAGCGGTCCATCAAGAGTTGCCAGTAGCCCTATCAAAATCAATTGTTTAATCAGCTTGCGCGGGTTCCAACGAGTGTTCGAGTAAAGATGCCCTGGGCATATTTCAAAACTTCAAGACATGGGCTGTGTCCCCTGTCCTCGGCTAGTACCAACCCAGGGTGCCCTCGCGCTTCGACCTGTTCACGCCCCACCAGAATATCTTGTGGCCGAGGGGGAGCAGCACAGCGGCGAAGACCGCCCCCTTGAGGTACTCCACGATCACCGCCGGATCGGTCAGTGACGGGTCGGTCAGCATCGCCACCCTGCAGAGGTGGTATACCCAGGTCTGGGGGAGGAACCAGGATAACGTGGAGACCCCCGGGAAGAAGATAGTGTCGAGGTAGACGACGGGGAAGGCGACCCCCGCGAAGAGGCTCTGGAGGACGTTTATCGCCCAGGTGATGGGGTCGGTGGACTTGGTAAGGATCCTTAGTCCGGTGGAGATCATGGCGAGTCCCATCATTATCGCCGCCGAGATGGTGAAGGCGAGGATCACCGCCAGGAGATTCGGCTTAAGGGTGACGTGGAAGAAAGAGGTACCGATGATCAGGTAAGGGATGAATGACAGTATCGAGAAGATGTAGGTCCACATGATGTTCCCGAGGACGAAGATGGGGGTGCTCACACCCGTCATCAGGATCGTCTCCAGAGTCCATGGGTTGAGCTGCCTCTCCACGCCCTGGATTAGGGGCAGTATCAGGTTGCTCACGGCTACGCCGACGACCAGGAAGGAGATGTAATCGCTACCGTACATCTCGGACACGGGCTTCTGAACGTAGGCTGCGCCCACGCCCCAGCTGAAGACGCCTATGAAGATGCCCACGATCTGAGTTATCGCGGCCGTCCGGTAGGTGGTCCAGCTGAAGAAGTCCCTTTTTGTGAAGGCTAAGATCTGCTTGAGAGCAATCGGCATCTCCATGTCTACACTCCTCCCTCGCGACTGGGCGCCTGCTTGTCGTCATGACCAGTTATGGCGTTGAACGCGTCCTCCAGGGTTGGCTCCTCGGTGTTCAATGCCTTGACTCTAAGGCCGCTCCTCGCGATCAACTCAAGGATACTGGTGAGGTCCATGTCCTTAGAGATACTGAGCGTAACGCCGTGGAGCCTCTTCCCCTGATCCACCTCAGCGGAGACGCCGTGAACCCCCTCGAAGGCCTCCAGATCACTGAGGAGCCTCTCCTGCTCAGCACCGTAGGAGGCGTCAGCAAAGGCCACCCTGAGGAACCTGTCCTCGATGATTAGGTGCCTGACGTTGTCGGGGGTGTCCGACGCAATCACCCTGCCCCTATCGAGGATGGCTATCCTATCGCAGAGCTCCTGTGCCTCTTGGAGATTGTGGGTGCTGAGAAAGATCGTCTTGCCTTCCTTACGGGCAAGCCTTTCTATGATCATCTTCCGGAACTCGGCGGCGGAAGTAGGGTCGAGGCCGGCTGTTGGCTCGTCGAAGACGATGATCGGCGTGTTCCTGAGCAGCGCCCTGCAGAGCAGGAGTCTCCTCTGCATCCCAGTTGAGTATCGCTGGTATCCGTCGTCGGCCCTGTCGCTGAGCCCCGTGAAGTCGAGGAGATAGTCGATCCTCTCCCTCGCTTCGATGTCGCTCAGCCCGTAGAGGAGGGAGTAGAACTCGAGGTTCTGCCTCCCGCTCAGCCTCCAGTTGAAACCCCGACTCTCCGGGAGGACTGCCTGCAGGTTCTTGAGGACCTCCCCCGGCTCCCTCTTCGGGTCGAAGCCGTTGACGTAGACCTCACCCTCGTCGTAGAGGACGAGCGTACAGAGGATCTTGATGAGGGTGGTCTTCCCTGCGCCGTTTGGGCCAAGGATCCCGAATATCTCTCCTTCCTTGATCCTTATGCTGACGCCCTTCAGTGCCTCGATGAAAGGGCCCCTCGACCCGTGTATGGCGCCGAGGATCCCGCCGAAGGAGCCGACCTCGACGTGCCTCGGCGATCTGTAGGGAAAGCCACCACCAACTGCTTTTCTTAAGGTGGTGGGGTATCTCTTCACGAGGCCGATTGTTTCAATGGTGTACTTCACGCAGATCAGGCTTCATGGGCGTGCTCAAGTCGACAGCGAGTTCAAGCTCGTCCGGCTCTACCTTGAACTGCATCTCGTACAGTCTCTTGTACAGGCCCCCGTTCTTCAGCAGCTCCTCGTGGGTTCCCTTCTCCACGATTCTGCCCTCATCCAAGACGACGATCATGTCGGCGTTTCTGACCGTCGAGAGGCGGTGTGCGATGATGATCGAGGTCCTTCCCTTCAGGATCTTGTTCATGGCCTGCTGGATGATGAGCTCTGTGTAGGCGTCTATGCTGCTGGTGGCCTCGTCCATGATGAGGATGCGGGGGTCCGCCAAGAGGGCTCTGGCCAGGGAGACCAGCTGCCTCTGGCCGACGCTGAGCCGGCTACCCCTCTCCTTTACCTCGGTCTGGTAGCCCTCGGGCAGACGATTGATGAAGTCGTGTGCGCCTATGGCCTTCGACACGGCGATCACTTCCCCGTCCGTTGCCTCTGGGCGGCTATACCTTATGTTGTCCATGATGGTTCCGCTGAACAGGAAGGGTTCCTGAAGTACTATTCCCATCTGACGCCTCATGGATTCCATCCTCACCCTCCTCAGATCGTGGTCGTCGACCGTGATCCTCCCCTCGGTGGGGTCGTAGAACCTGTACAGCAGGTTTATCATCGTGGTCTTTCCGACGCCCGTAGGGCCGACGAATGCTATCGTTGTGTTCGGTTCCACGACGAGGTTGATGTCCTTGAGAACTGGGTCATCCTTCTGATAGCCGAAGGTCATCTGGTCGTAGACGATCCTGCCTTCGATCGGGCCGATCTCCTTGGCGTCCGGTTCATCCGTGATCTCGATCGGCGTGTCGATCATGCTGAGCACCCGCTCTGAGGCGGCGAGGGCCGATTGGACGCTGTTCCAGATGTTGCTCAGCTCCTGGATCGGCTGGAAGAACCGTGTGATGTAGCTCATGAAGATGAAGAGCGTCCCGACGGTGAGGGCGCCCTGTATGACGGATGTTCCGCCGAACCATAGCACGAGCGCCTGGCCTATGGACGTGAACAGGGTCACCGTAGGGTAGAACGCCGACATGACGCGGCCCGCCTCGACGTTCGCGGACATGTTCGTCTCGTTGACCTGCTGGAACTCCTTCTTGGTGTCGCCCTCCTTGCTGAAGCTCTGGATCTCCTTGATCCCGCTCACTGACTCCTCCATCTGGGCGGACACGGAGGCGATGGTCTTCCTGGTTTCCCTGTAGACGGTGCGGACGCGCCTCCCCCAAACCAGCATCCAGACGAGCATGATCGGGATCATCGAGAAGCTGATCAGGCTGAGGTTAAGGTTCATCGAAAACATGATCGCCACGATCCCGATCAGGGTCAGCAGGTCGGCCATCCCCGTGATGATCCCCGATGAGATCAGCTCGGATATCTTGTCCACGTCGTTCGTCGCCCGGCTGACGATGCTCCCCGCCTCCTTGTCGGCGAAGTAGCGGAGTGAGAGCTTCTGCAGGTGGTCGAAGAGGTCCGCGCGCATGTCGTACTCCATCCTCCCGAACAGCCACTCCATGATGTAATTCTGGGCGTACGAGGAGACGTAGGTCGCCAAGCTCACCGCCACGAAACCGATGGCGACCAGGGTCAGGCCGGCTGCGTCGAGCCTGGGTATGTACGTGTCGAGGGCCGCCCCGTATATGAGCGGCGGAAGGAGGTTTAACGCGGTGGTCAAGAGCACCGACACCACCATCAGGACCGACCTTCTCCTGTATCTTAGGGCGTACTTCAACATCCTAACTGCAAGCTCATAGTCCGAGACCTGGCTCGTTCTCTCATCGTCCTCATCGACGACGATCCCGCGGTACCCGCCGCCGCCACCGCTGCCGTGCATGCCCGTTTTAGCTCGCCTCCTCCTTCAGGCCGCTCGAGATCTGTGTCTCGTACAGTCTCCTGTAGATGCCGTCCCTCGCCATCAGCTGGTCGTGCGTCCCCTCCTCGTGGACCTCGCCGTTTTCGAGGACGACGATGTAGTCGGCCTTCTTGATTGAGCTCAAACGCTGCGTGATGATGAAGGTCGTGCGGTTCTCAAGCAGCTCGTCGAGCGCCTGCTGGATCTCGTGCTCGGTCTGGGTGTCCACGCTGCTGGTGGAGTCGTCGAGGATGAGGATCTTAGGGTTCTTCAGGAGGGCGCGGGCTATCGCGATTCGCTGCTTCTGTCCCCCCGAGACGGTCACCCCCCGCTCGCCTATCTCCGTGTTGTACCCTTTAGGGGTGGAGGCGATGTAGTCGTGGATCTTGGCCCTCCTTGCGGCGGCCTCTATATCCTGCATCTTCGCGTTCGCAACGCCGTACGCGATGTTCTCCCTGAAGGTGGTGCTGAAAATGAACGGGTCCTGCCTCACGATGCCGATGTGCCTCCTCAGCGACTTCACCCTGTGATCGCGCACATCGCGCCCATCTATCCTGATCGACCCGCTGGTGACGTCGTAGAACCTCGGGATCAGGTTTATGATGCTGCTCTTGCCGCTGCCCGTTGCCCCCAGGATCGCGACGGTCGTGCCGGGCTTCACATCGAGGTTGATGTCCTTCAGCACCATGTTCTTCTCATCGTATCCGAAACTGACATGATCAAACTGAACATGACCCTCAAGTTCGTTGATCTCCAACGCGCCAGGTTTGTCGTGTACGGCAACCTGAGAGTCGATGATCTCGAAGACGCGGCCTGAGGACGCGTTGGCCCTGAGGAGGAGATTCGACATCTGGCCCAGCAGTCTGACCGGCTGCGATATCCTGAGGACGTAGAAGTAGAACGCCACCAGGCTTCCCAAGCTGAGCGCGCCCGCGATGACCTGGTTGCCCCCGTACCAGAGGATGAACACGAAGCCGATGCTTGATATGAAGGTCGCCAGGGGCAGGTAGAAAGCTCGGTACTTCGCCGTCAAGATGTGTGAGCCGAAGTACTTCTCGAGTTCGTTCCCTACCTTCTGTTTCTCTTGGTCCTCTTGGGCGAATCCGCGCACGACCCTCAGCCCCATGAGGTTCTCTTGGAAGACGCTCGTTATCTCCCCGTACTGCTGCCTCATGGCCTGCGTCACCGGGAAGGATTTTCGCCCGAAGGTGAGCATTGTGAAGAATATGAAGGGCAGCGTCGCGAGCGTTAGGAGCGTGAGGGGCACGTTCATGATAAAAAGCATCCAGATCACCATGATCACCAACAGGACCGTCGAGACGATCATCCTTATGCCGAAGTCGAAGAATCGTTGAATCTGGTCGATGTCGCCCGTCGCCCTCGCCATCAGCTGGCCCGTCCTCTGCTTATCGTAGAAGCTGAAGGACTGCTCGAGCAGGCTGTTGTATATGTCGCTCCTCATCTCGTATGATGCCCTCTGGCTGAACCATGCGGTGCCGTACCGCACAACGTAGTTGATGAGGGCAACTCCGCCAGCCAGCAGGATCAGGCTCGAAACGAAAACGCCGAGCGTAACGTAGTTGATATCGTATCTGGTTAGAGCGGACAGCCATCCGGCTATCGGTTTGAGGACTGGCCCAACGATCCCTCCCATCCACAGGTCGAGGCTTTTTCCGGACTCTATATTCCCGATGAGGTCGATCACGATGCCTATGATCGTCGGCGTCAGGGCGTCGAGGACTGCCGACACCGCTATGAGGCCCATCACGCCCTTGAACTGCCAGTACGGTATGGCGTATCCCAACATCCGTCTGAAGTCGCTAGGTTTCTTGCCGCCGTTCTTAAGCTGCGCCCCTTGCATATCTCGCCCCCTCCTAGAGGCCTATGAACCTGTGCAACTCCTCCATCGCGGCGGTGTACTCCCTGTCGTGGGATAGCTTGATGTTCGTCATCAGCTGGATGAGCGATTTCTGCACGTGCTTGTCGAGCTTCGCCGGGTCGTTCTGCTGCTCTACAACCTCCTCGAGGGCTCTGCGCTCCCTCTCGTAGCACGTGTCCATGAGCTCCCTCACCCTGCCACGCATCTCCTCCGGCACCTTTATGCCAAACGTTTCAAGCCCATCGAACATCCTCTGAAGGGTGTCCGCCCGCCAGCTGGTGAAGCCATCGTCCTTGGTGAGCGCCTCCGTGAGGGAATACGATATGAGGAAGGAGCGGGCGGTCGCCCTGTAGTAGGGCTGAACCATGTTTCGGACCTTCTCCTCCCTCGTGAGTTCGATCAGGCCCGCGCTTCTGAGGATGGCGAGGTGGTGCTGGATGCTGGAATGGTTCTTATCCAGTGCCTTAGCCAGGTCGGTGGCCGACATCTCTCTGTGCCGCAGCACGTGGAGTATCCTCCGCCTTGTCTCGTCGGCGAATAGCTTGGCGACCTCCGGATCCCTGATGATGACGATACCAGCGGAATTGTCACTCAAGTGTATCGCTTCAGACTTATGTAGCGATATATAAAAATATTTCACGTACACAACTCGCGCATGAATGATAAATTAATCCAAACATTTTAAGAAATCTTCAACTTTGAACAACTCGAGTGAAGTCGACCCGTAGGAGCACAAATCCCCATGAAACCTAACTTTTTTAAGGGGCATCCTATCCTCTGTCTGTAGAGGTTTACAGAATGAGTAGCAAGGAGAAGCCACACTTAAACCTGATAATCATCGGCCACGTGGACCACGGCAAGAGCACCACAACAGGCCACCTATTCTACGATGCAGGGGCAGTGAGCCAGAAGGTCATAGATCAGTACGAAGCGGAAGCCAAGGCGATGGGCAAGGAGTCCTTCAAGTACGCGTGGATCGTCGACAGGCTCAAGGAAGAGCGCGAGCGCGGCCTGACGATCGACCTAGCCTTCTACAAGTTCGAGACTCCCAAGTACGTGTTCACGATCATCGACGCCCCAGGCCACAGGGACTTCGTCAAGAACATGGTCACGGGCGCGAGCCAGGCGGATGGCGCAGTCCTGTTCATCTCCGCCAAGAGAGGAGAATACGAGGCGGGCACCAATCCGGGCGGCCAGACCAGGGAGCACGCATTCCTGGCCAAGACCCTCGGCGTCGATCAGATAATCGTCGCTGTCAACAAGATGGACGACCCCACCGTGAACTGGAGCCAGCAGCGGTACGACGAGGTCAAGGACGGCGTCTCGCGGCTGCTGAAGATGGTCGGCTACGACATCAGCAAGGTCCCCTTCATCCCTACCTCTGGCTGGACGGGCGACAACCTCGTCAAACGCAGCGCGAACATGCCATGGTACAAGGGTCAGACGCTCATGGAGGCCATGGACATCTTCCAGGTTCCCGAGAAGGCCATAGAGAAACCCCTGCGGATCCCCGTCCAAGAGGTCTATTCCATCAGGGGTGTCGGAACCGTGCCCGTCGGGCGCGTCGAGACAGGCGTCCTGAAGCTCGACCGGCACGTCGTGTTCCAGCCCGCGAACGTCGAGGGCGATGTCAAGTCCATCGAGACCCACTACGTCCGGATGAACGAGGCGGCGCCCGGCGATAACATCGGATTCAACGTCAAGGGAATCAACAGGGAACAGATCAACAGGGGAGACGTCTGCAGCTACCCCGACAATCCCACAAAGGTAGCGAAGGCCTTCAAGGGCAGGATCTTCATCATCCACCATCCGACCGCGGTGGCCCAGGGCTACACGCCCGTGCTGCACGTACATACGGCCCAGATCGCCGTCAAGTTCGCCGAGCTCATCTCGAAGATCGATCCCCGGAGCGGGCAGGTCGTGGAGGAGCACCCCAGCTACCTCAGGACAGGCGACGCCGCGATCGTCCGATTCGAGCCGCTCCACCCCGTCGCGATGGAGGTGTACAGGGACTTCCCGCAGCTCGGCCGCTTCGCCCTGAGGGACATGGGCACGACCATCGGCGCGGGCGTGGTCCTGGAGATCGAAGGTTAATATTCCGGGCCCCACATCATGCGGAAGGCTTAAGTTCACGCCGTCTCGAACAACTCGGGAGCAGATGACATGGTGAAGCGTGCGCGGATCAAGCTGACAAGCGCCGACACGGAGAAGCTGGAATCCGTCTGCGGGGAGATCAAGGGCATAGCCAGCAAGATCGGCGTCAAGATGATAGGCCCGATACCGCTCCCGACGAAGCGGCTCCTGGTGCCGGTCCGCAGGACGCCGTGCGGCGACGGCAGCAAGACGTGGGACAAGTACGAGATGCGAATCCACAAGAGGCTCATCGAGATCGACGCACGCGAGCGGGTCATGCGCAGCATCATGCGGATCAGGGTGCCCAACGAAGTCTACATCGAGATGGAGATCCGCTGAGAACACACGGCCTTTTTAAAAAAACTAGTACAATATTTCAATAATCATATCTTCCCAAACCATCTTTTCGTGTTTCTAAACGAATAGATCTGCTCTGTCAAAAAATATTCCAAATGCCCGATAAGGTCGAATTAAAACGCCCTAGGATACCGAGTTGCCGTAGGCCCAGGGTCATTCGGCGTCAGTTGATGACGATGGTGTCCAGGTTGAAGTAGCGCTTCGCGAGGAATCGTATCTTCTTGATGTTCTGGCCGTTCTTGCCGATGGCGATGCCCTTGTCCTTGGTATCCACGTTGACCATGGCGATCCGTCCGCCGTCCACCCTGTCGACGAGCCGTATGTCCTTCACGTGCGCGGGCTTGAGGGCGTTCCTCACGAACTTCTCGGCGTCCTCGATGTACTCGAAGATCTCCACCTGCTTGTTCGTCATCTGCCGGAACCGCTTGATCTTCTCGCCGCCGCGCCCCACGGCGAGGCCGACCTCCCCCTTCTTGACGGCGAAGATTATCGCGTCCTCCTCGTTGTCGATGATGCAGTCGAGGACCGTCGCTCCGGTCATGTTCTCCAGAAGCGCCATGTATTTCATTTCGTTCTCTGTGATCTTGATGTTGCTAAGCATCCTCTTTGTTCACCAGTTTTAATATCTTTGAATCGCCGGGATCATTTATAACGATTGCTGACACGGGGAAGGGTTTGCCGCAGAGGATGCCGAGGTCGATGCTGTCCTTGGGGTGCCTCAGGACCGGCACGTCGGCGAGCTTCCCATCGTTCTCGATGTCCTTCATGATCCCTTCGGGGCAGTTCGAGGAGACGATCGCCATCTTCGCCCTCCCGCGCCGCAGCTCCCTCAACGCCATCTTCGACCCGAGGTATGCCTTTCCCGTGGCGATAGCCATCTTGAGCTCGGCGTCCACGCTACTCACTGCGCCTGCCTCCCAGCGTCATGAACAGGTTGACGCTGCCCGTCCCGAGGGGCATCGTCTGTCCGACTATGATGTTCTCGATAACACCTTTAAGCGGATCGGTCTCGCCCCTGATGGCCGCGTTCACCAGATGCTGGATCGTAAGCTCGAAGGCCGCCCTGGCCAAGACGCTGCTTTTCTCCCCGCTTATGCCGTGGCGACCGATCTGCTGCACCTCCCCGGAGTTTGTCATGATGTCGGAGACGAGCATCACGTGCCTCACGTCGACGTCGAGCCCCTGCTCGCTCAGGACGCTGCGCGCCTCCCGTATCAGGGCGTTCCGGGCCGCCTCGATGCCGAGCATCTCGGCGATCTCGTGGATGTCGTTGGTCGTCGTCCGCATCGGGTCGACGCCTTCGATCGTGAGGACCTCCTCGAGGTTGGAGCCGTCCGTCCTGATGATCCACTCGCCGTTCTCGTAGATCGTGAGGACCCTCTTGATCTGAGGTATGCCCTTGATCCGGGCGTCGGCGATCTGCTCTATGAGCGTCTCAGGCTCCACGTTCTTCGACTCCGAAAGCCTGATGAAGTAGGACTGGTCGCCCTCCTTCTCGAACTTCGGCAGCGCCCTCTCGATGTCCCCGGCTACCACTCCCAGGGTCGTCATCTTCTCGGGGTCGACCGTCAGCCTGATCGCGTCCCTTTTGAGGTCGACGTTCATGGACTGGATGACGTCGTCGACGACCGTGTAGGTGAGCTTCTGCGCCACCTCCCGCGCCTTGTTGCTGCTGCGCCTGTGCCTCGAGTCGAGGTAGATCGTCATGACGGGCGTCGAGGGCGACCGGCGGGCGTCCACGATCTCAATGAGCCTGGGCAGGCCGAGGGTTACGTTGAGCTCGGCCACGCCGGCGTAGTGGAAGGTCCTCAGCGTCATCTGTGTGCCGGGCTCGCCGATCGATTGGGCGGCGATCGTGCCGACGGCCTCTCCGGGCTCGACGAGGCTGAAATCGTAGTTCCTGAGCACGTTCCGGAAGACCTCCTCGACGCCCGCCTCGGTGAGGCCAGACTCGGAGAGCTTCTTCCGTAGATCCCGCACGAGGCTCGTGGTCAGCTTCCCCTCGGTGCTCTCGAGCTGAGACTCGATGAACTCCTGGGAGGCGGGCGTCCCGGCCTTCGCGGCGATCTTTACGCGGTCGATGAGCTGATCCACGTTCACGGCTTTGCCGTGGTCGCTCTTCGCCGGGTCGATGCCGTCCTCGCCGTATCTGAACTGGATGATGTTGCCCATGGAGTCGCGGACGGTCCCGTCGTACTCGACGCGGAGGTGTTCCAGGGCGTTGATCAGCCGGCGCTGCATGTAGCCGCTCTGCTGCGTGCGGACAGCCGTGTCGACGAGGCCCTCCCTGCCGCCCATCGCGTGGAAGAAGAACTCTATCGGCGTGAGGCCGTCCCTGTAGCAGTTGTAGATGAAGCCGCGGGCCTCGGGGTTCGGGTCCCTCTCCTTGAAGTGGGGGAGGGTCCGGTTCATGTATCCCCGCATGATGCGCTTGCCACGGATCGACTGCTGGCCTACGGAGCCCATCATCTGGCCGATGTTGAGGCTCGACCCCCTCGCCCCGCTCCGGGTCATGATGATGCCCGCGTTCGCCATCTCCAGCCCCTCCTCGACGATCTCACCCGCCTTGTCCCTCGCCTCGGCGAGCTCGTTCATCACCTGGATCTCGAACGTCTCCTGCAGGGTCTGGCCTGGCAGCCGCTTCAGCCTGCCGGTGTTCAGCTCCTCTATGAGGGTCTCGACGTTCTTCTCCATCTGCTTCATGGCCTTGCCGATGTTCCGCTGCTCCCTCTCGCCGATCCTCAGCTCGTCCAGGGCGTAGGTGAAGCCCTTCAGCGAGAGGAACTCGTTGATGAGCCGGCAGATCGCGTTGAGGAAGTCGTGGCCGATGTCCGTGCCGTAGTCCTTGATGATGCGGTGGAAGATCGTCTCCGCCTTCTCGGCGCCGATGCTGTTCTTGTCGATGACGCCTGTCATCAGCCGCCCTTGCTGTATCATGACGTAGGCGTCGTATTGGCACGCATCCGCGTCGCACTGGGGGCAGTGCCGGCAGACGTTCGCCCTCGAGACGAAGTTGAAATCCCTCGGCAGGTACAGGCTGAAAACGTCCTTCCCTGACCACAGCGGCTCGGGGTCCGTCATCGTCGGCTCGGGTATCTTCCCGCTATAGCCCGTGGCGGCAAGGAGCTTGCCCACCTCGTTCGCGGTGAGCATCGTTTCCCTCCGCGTAAGGAGGTAGGCGCCCGTTATGAAGTCCTTCGTGGCCCCGATTATGGGGGCTCCGTATCGCGGCGACAGGATCTGGTCCTGCACACGCATCAGCATCCTGGCCTCGGTCTGGGCCTCCTTGCTCTGTGGGATGTGGAGGTTCATCTCGTCCCCGTCGAAGTCGGCGTTGTATGGCGGGCAGACGGCGAGGTGCATCCTGAACGTCTTGTACGGGAGCACCTTGACCCGATGCGCCATGATGCTCATCCTGTGGAGGCTGGGCTGCCGGTTGAAGAGGGCGATGTCGCCGTCCTTGAGATGCCGCTCCACGACAAAGCCGGGCTCTATCGCCGCGGCGACGCTCGATCGGTCGGCGACGAACTCGAGCCGGATGCGTTTCCCGTCCGGGCGGATGATGTAGAGGGCGCCGGGGTGCTTGTACGGTCCGTTGACGATGAGGCTGCGCATCTCGTCGATGTTCCTCTCGGTCGCCATGTCCGGCACGGTCAGCCTGACGGCGATGTGCACAGGGACGCCTACCTCGTTTATGTCGAGGTTCGGGTCCGGAGAGATCACGGTCCTCGCCGAGTAGTCGACCCTCTTGCCGGACAGGTTTCCCCTGAACCTGCCCTCCTTCCCCTTGAGCCTCTGAGCGAGGCTCTTGAGCGTCCGGCCCGAGCGGTGACGTGCCGGCGGGATGCCCGAGACCTCGTTGTTGAAATACGTGGTCACGTGGTACTGGAGGAGCTCGGAGAGGTCCTCGATGATGAGCGTCGGCGCGCCGGCGTCGATGTTCTCCTTCAGCCGCTGGTTGATCCTGATGATGTCGACGAGCTTGTGCGTCAGGTCGTCCTCGGCCCTGATGCCGGACTCGAGGATGATGCTGGGACGGACGTCGACGGGAGGCACGGGGAGCACCTGCAGGATCATGTACTCGGGCCTCGCCACCTCGGGCTCGAAGCCGAGGAGATGTAGGTCGTCGTCCCTGATGCGCTCGAACCACTCTCTGATCATGCTCGGCGTGAGGCGCCGGCTGACCTCCTCGATCACGGTCTGCTCGTCGGCCTTGTCCTCCCCCTGCTCCATTTCGTAGAAGCTCGTCGGCTTGGCGAACTTGATGTTGTACTGGATCATGCCACAGTGGGGACAGCCCTTGAAGCTCTTGTACTTCTTCGCTCGCTTCAGGATCTCCAGCTCCATGTCCTCGCTGACCTTGCCGAAGAGCCTCCTCTCGTCCGCCTCCTTCTGCCTGAGCCTCTCGATCTCTTCGTCGGGGATCAGGATCCGCCCGCAGTTCCTGCAAGTCACGGAGAGCAGCTTGTAGATGTGCTTTGCGAACTCGACGTGGATGGTGGGGACGGCGAGCTCGATGTGGCCGTAGTGGCCGGGGCAGTTGATTGCGATGTTCCCGCATGTTCGACAGCGCTGGCGCGGCTCGAGTGTGCCGAGCCTGCCATCCATGAGGCCGCCGGAGATGGGGGCTCCGTCCTCGTCGTACGTGTCTGATGTCCCGATCTCGACGGCGGAGAGCTTCCGCATCTCGTCGGGCGAGAGGATGCCGAACCTTATCGCCTCGATGATCTTGGACATCCTCAGGCCTCCTTGGCCAGCTTCAGCGACGGGGAGAGGCACATGCTCTGGAGCTCCTGCAACATGAGCTTAAAGGCGTAGGAAACCGTTACGGGCTCCGACGAGCCCTTCTCGCCGCACATCGGGCAGACGTACTTCCTCTGCCTGATGTCGTAGTGGGCGAGCTTGCCGCACTGGTCGCACACGTATATGGTGTATGCGTCAGACTCGTCAACGAGCCTGTCCTTCAGGAGCATCGCGGCGCCGTGGCCGACGAGGCAGTCCCTCTCCATCTCGCCGAACCTGAGGCCGCCGCCCCTGGCCCTGCCCTCGGTCGGCTGCCGCGTGAGCATCTGGACCTGTCCGCGCGCCCTGGCGTGGATCTTGTCCACGACCATGTGGTGGAGCTTCTGGTAGTAGATGACGCCCATGAAGATGTCCGTCTCGAACCTCCGTCCGCTCAGGCCGTCGTACATGACTTCGCGGCCGCTGGGCGCGAAGCCAAGCTTCTGGAGCGTCTCCGTGAGGGACGCCATGCTCTCGTTGTTGAACGGCGTCCCGTCCACCATCTCGCCCCGCAGGGCGGCGACCTTGCCCGCGATGGACTCGAGGAACTGTCCGACCGTCATCCTCGACGGGAACGCGTGCGGGTTGATGATCACGTCGGGGATGATGCCGTTGACGCTGAAGGGCATGTCCTCCTGTGGGATGACCATGCCGATGACCCCCTTCTGGCCGTGGCGGGAGACGAACTTGTCGCCAAGCTCCGGTATGCGATGGCTGCGGACCTTGACCTTGATGAGCTGGGAGCCCTCGATGTCCTTCGTGACGAACACGGAGTCCACGACTCCCTCTTCGGTGGGCCTCACGCCTGTCGATGTATCACGCAGCTGCGGGCCCCTCACCTCGAACCCCCTGTACTCCTCGAGGAACCTGGGCGGGCTTATGCGCCCGATGAGGATATCGCCGCCCTTGACTACGGACTCCGTCGAGACGATCCCGTCCTCCTCCAGAAGCCGATACGCCTCGGAGCCGTGGTAGCCGCGGATCCCCGCCTCAGGTATGGTGAGCCTGTCCTTGGCTCCGCCGAGGTACTGCTTGCACTCGGCCTTGTAGATGCGGTAGAAGCTCGAGTGGCCGAGGCCACGCTCGATGCTCGACTTGTTGAAGATGAGGGCGTCCTCCATGTTGTACCCGTTCGAGCTGAGGACCGCGACGACGAAGTTCTGTCCGGATGGCCGCGCGTCGTAGCCGATGATCTCCATGGTCTTCGTGCCGGTGAGGGGCTTCTGCGAGTAGTGGAGTATGTGGCCTCGGGTGTCGGTCCGATCCTTGTGATTGAGCGCGTACACGCCCGGCGCCTGCTTCGCCATGGCCGCCTGGTACGTGTTCCTCGGCGACTGGTTGTGCTCGGCGTATGGAATGATAGACGCCGTCACGCCTATGATGGCGTAGTTGCAGATCTCCATGTGGGTGTGCTCTTCCGCGACCCTTGTCTGGTCGACGGCGACGTACGCGTTCTCCTCCTCCTCCGCGTCGAGGTACTCGATGAGCCCCTCCTTGATCAGGTCGCGCCACCGCCACCTGCCCATCTGGATGTTTCGGATGTGCCGCGTCTTGAGCAGGGGTTTCCCTTCCTTGACGATTATCAGCGGACGCCGGATGCGCCCCTCGTCGCAGTTCACGTAGATCTCGTTGTGATCTCCGTAGTACGCGATGTTAACCTCGCCGCTGACCTCGCCTATGTGCCGCATCTCCCTGATCGTGTTCACGAGCTCGTTCGGCGTCGTGGTGTATCCGAGGAGATGGCCCTCTACGAAGATCTTTGCGCCCTCGTGCCTCATCCCCTCCTCCGCGAGCCTCGCCGGTGTGACGCCCATGTTGAGCAGCATACGCTTGACTTTCTCTGCGTCCGTCCCGACGGACACGCTCGCCATGAGGGACAGGTTCTTGACGAGGCCGCAGTTGGCGCCCTCAGGTGTCTCGATGGGGCATAGCCGGCCCCAGTGGGTGGAGTGGAGGTCCCTCGCCTCGAAGTTTGGTTGGCTGCGGCTGAGGGGCGACTGGAGCCTGCGGAGATGGCTGAGGGTGGATAGCGTGTTCGTCCTGTCGAGTAGCTGGGTCATGCCGACGCGCCCGCGCCGCCAGTTGCCCGTGGCGAGGGCGTGCTGCAGTCGGCTCGTGATGATGCCCGGACGGATGGCGGCGGAGATGAGGACGCCCTTCCTCCGGCTGCTCATCCTGCGGAACTGGTAGCGCATATCGCGGTACAGGCTCCAGAATGCGCTGCGGAACAGCTCCGCGAGCAGAGGACCGGCGAGCTTGATCCGTTTGTTCTTGAGGTGGTCCTTGTCGTCCTCCTCGCGGCGCCCGAGCTTCAGCTCGATGATGCGTGATGCCATCTCGCCGAGGAATATGGCCTTGTCGAGCCTCGACTTTGGGTCTCGGCCGATGTGGGGCAGGAGGTTCCTGTCGATGATGGCCTTCGCCCTGTTGATCCTGAACTCCTTCACCTGGCCGAAGGCGACCCTGTTGCCGATGTAGAGGACAGCGTCTTCCAGCGTCTGCACGCTGACCGACTCCCTGAACGAGGTCTCGAGCTCGTTGAGGATCTCGTCGTCGAGGGAGATCATCTCGGCGACCTCGCGGTCCGTCTCGACGCCCAGGGCTCTCATCAGGACGACGAACGGTATGGGGACCGGCACGCCCGGTATGGTGACGACCATCTCCCCCTTGGACTTGAGCGCCATCTCGATGCGCGCCCGGAAGCCGACGGTGGTCGAGAACACCTTACCGCGGTACACCGGCTTCGAGCCGCGGTTGTCGACCTCGATCAGCACCCGGTTGGGCGCCAGGTCCTCGAGCGAGACGATGACGCGCTCGCTGCCGTTGATGATGAAGTATCCACCCACCTCCTCGGGGTCCTCGCCGATCTGGACGAGCTCCTCGGGCGTGTGCTTCGACAGGTGGCACAGGTCGGACTTGACCATGATGGGCAGGTCGCCTATGTTCACGCACTCGAGGGTCTCCTTACCCTCGTAGTTGAGGATGATGTCGAGGTACAGCGGCGCCGAGTAGGTCAGGTTACGGATCCGACTCTCCCTTGGGTAGATGCCGCGCACGGTGCCGTCGACCTCGACGACGCGCGGCTCCTTCAGCTCGATGGTGCCGAACTTGATGTCGTACGTGTGGCTCGGGACCTCGATCGTGATCCCCTCGATCTCGTCGATGATCTGCTGCAGCGTGTTACGGACGAAGTCGTTGTAGCTGTCAAGGTGCTGCTTGACAAGGCCCTCCTCGGCGAAGAAGGCCCTGACCACTTCCCAATAATCCTCGTCTGCGAGCATCATGCGCATTCACCTTTACAAAAACTGAACGTGTGAGACGGATGATTTCGGCTCTTGAATCGTATATTTAAACCCGATTCCCCCTTGTTCTGGTGTTTTCATCCGACTCAAAAGCCGTCTAAACCCAGCAAAGGCTAAATTGAAGACTGAACGCATATTAATAAATCTTTTGAGTACTCGAGCCATAAAAGCACCTCAATTTGTAAGGCCTACATGTTTTCGACGTCGCCTCAGCATCATGCCTGCGGCCTTTCATCAAATACAAACATTTAATAGTTCAGGACCTGTTATTTCGAATAGTCTGGGCGAAAAAACCTGCCAAATGGGAGTGACCTGTGTTGGCCGAGATGATTGAGAAGGTCCTCGAGCAGAGCCTCGGAAAGACGGTGCTCATCAAGCTTAGGGGAGGAAAAACCCTGCGTGGGCTGCTCGAGGGGTTCGATCAGCACGTGAACCTCGTACTGAAGGACGCGGAGAACGTCAGCGACCCCGAGAACGTGGAGAAGATCGGCACCATCATCCTGCGCGGCGACAACGTCATCATGATATCGCCCCCACCTTAGGGTTTGACGGTGCCTTCTAGATGCCAACAAAAGCGACTCGTCACACTGGCAAGACAATCCATATCCGTTGTCGACGGTGCGGTCGGAGGGCATATCACGTCCGGAAAAAGAAGTGCGCCGCCTGCGGGTACGGCGAATCAACTGAGCTGCGGAGCTACTCTTGGAGCAGGAAGACGCTGAACAGGTCAAAACGCATCCTTTAGGCTGGTTATTCCTGGGATCGATGAAAAATTCACCCGTGCACATTCTCGCTTGATGCTAACCATCTCTTCTTGACTGAACAATGAAAAATAGATTTACCGAGTTTTGAATATTTATTAAATATTTGTTAAGATTCAATTGGAATAGTTAAGTTTGAATGCACATAAACTTTGAAGCAATAAACAGATATCTAATTCAGGATAAACTTTAATGGCTGATCACAATCCGAAGGAGTAGGATCCACCAATGATAGAGATCCGTTTCCATGGCAGAGGAGGGCAGGGCGCAGTGATCGGCATCACGATCCTCGCCTCGGCCGTGCACTACGAGGGGAAGTTCACCCAGGCCATACCGATGTACGGAACCGAGAGGCGGGGGGCGCCCGTGGTAGCATTCTGTCGGATAGATGACGTGCCCATAAGGGAGCGCGACCTCGTCCATGAGCCCGACTTCGTGGTCGTGCTCGACCCGCTGCTGGGGAGGAGCGTCGACGTGACGCAGGGGCTAGAGGAGGGCGGCGTCGTCCTCGTGAACCACGCCGGAACGTACAGAGACGTGGGCCTGGCCGGACATTTCAGGGTTGCTACCGTGGATGCGACGAAGATCGCGTTGGAGATCCTCGGCAGGCCGATCACGAACACGGCGATCCTCGGCGCCTTCGCGAAGATTTCTGGGCTGGTCAAATTGGAGTCCCTCGAAAAGGCCATCGCGAAGGAATTCCCCGAAAGGTTGGTGGGATCGAACGTGAAGGCCATGCAGAGGGCCTTCTCGGAGGTATCCGAGCCCATGGACGTGTCGGAGTTGAAAAAAGTTGAGAATGTGGGCGAAATCAAGTCGAAGCCGCTGATATCGTATTCGCGCGAGGTGGCCGACTGGCGCGTCTTTCGCCCCGTCATCAGCAAGGAGGACTGCGTTGGCTGCAAGAGATGCTGGGTCTTCTGTCCCGAGGCCGCCATCAGCGTCTCGGACGGCAAGGCGTCGATCGATTACGACTACTGCAAGGGCTGCGGCATCTGCTCGGAGGAGTGTCCGAGGGAGGCGATCAGCTTCGAGAAGGAGGAGGGCTGACGGTTTGAAGTCGGAGGTCATCGTCGGCAACAAGGCCGTCGCCTACGGGGTCAAGCTGTCGAGGGCGAACCTGATCGCGGCCTATCCGATCACCCCCCAGACGACCATCATCGAGTACCTCTCGGAGTTCGTGTCGAGCGGCGATCTCCACGCCGAGTTCGTCAACGTGGAGGGAGAGATCACCGCCCAGATCGCATGCATGGCCGGCTCCATCGCCGGGGCGAGGGCATTCACTGCGACTTCTGGCCCCGGACTTCTGTACATGCACGAGGCCCTCCACGGGACAGCGCGGTATCGGCTACCAGTAGTCATGGCTGTCGTGAACAGGAGCGTGAGGGTCATGGGGCCCGACCACTCCGACCTGATGGCCCAGAGGGACACGGGCTGGATCCACCTGTACTGCGAGAACAGCCAGGAGGTCCTCGACACGTGCATCATGGCCTACAGGATCGCCGAGGACGAGCGGGTCAGGCTGCCAATAGCGTTTAGCCTGGACGGGTATGTGCTCAGCTACACCGCCGAGCCCGTCGTAATCCCCGATCAGGACACCGTAGACGACTTCCTGCCGCCCTATAAGAGCCTGTACCCTGTGCTGCCGGAGAATTTCGACGCCGAGCTCGAGGAATATAAGAAGCACTGGAGCGAAGGCAGAAAGATAAACGAACCGTTCACTCCCTACCCTGCCGACGAGAGCTTCTCTCACCTCACGATGATAAGCTGGGGGCGAGGACACGACCTGCAGTGGCGGTGGAGGGGGCACCAGGAGGCGATGATGAGGGCGAAGCAGGTCATCAACGAGGTGGACGAAGAATACGGCAAACGCTTTGGGCGGAGCTACGGAGGGGTCCTGGACGAGTATCGATGCGAGGATGCCGAGGCCATCATAGTGGCGATGGGCACGATCGCGAGCACCGCACGGGTGGTCATCGACAAGCTGCGGAAGGAGGGGAAGCCGGTCGGCCTCGTGAAGCTCAAGTCCTTCAGGCCATTCCCCTCAGAAGAGTTTCGTCGCATAGGAATCAGTGTGAACTCCATAGGGGTCATAGACAGGAACATCTCCCTCGGAGAGGGCGGCATCGCCTACGGCTCCATCCGGAGCGCCGTGTACGATCTGGATGAGCGCCCCACTATTCTGGGCTTCTACTCTGGACTCGCGGGGAAGGAGGTGCGCGTCAGGGATATCGAACACGTCGCCAACAAGACTCTCAAAGCGAAAAAGGGAGAGAAAGAGGCCGCGGAGTGGATTTAGGAGGTCACAAGGTTGAGCAAAAAAATGAGGCTCGCGGATCTGCCTGAGGAGGAGGCCGTTTGGCCGGGAAACCCGGCATGCCAGGGATGCGCCGGGGCCACCATCGGCAGGCTCGTATACAAGGCCTTGGGCAGGAACTCTGTTCGCGTGGAGGTCGCTTCCTGCGCCCCCGGCTTCATGAACATCCGCGTCCCAAGTTTCTTCGCCCCCGCGTTCGAGGGGGCCGGGGCCTTCATGACGGGCCTGGCGAGGGGCTACAAGCTGATCGGCAGGGAGGATGTGGTGATAGCGGGGCTGATCGGGGACGGAGGGACCGTCGACATCGGTTTCCAGGGGCTTTCAGGGGCGGCCGTGCGGAACGAGAACATCTTCTGGTTCGTCTACGACAACGAGGCATACATGAACACGGGAGGGCAGAGCAGCGGCGCCACGCCACAGTACGCCCGAACCGCGACGACGCCGATAAGCGAATCGAACAGGGGAAAAGCGGAAGGAAGGAAGAACGTGCCCATGATTCTGGCTTTGCATGGCGTGCCCTACGTCGCGACCGCCTCCGTCGCCTACCCTGAGGACCTGACGGCCAAGATCATCTACGGGAAGGAGCTAAGGGGCTTCAGATACCTCCAGATACACAGCCCGTGCCCCACAGGCTGGGGCTTCGATCCCAAGGACACCGTCAAGGTCGCGAGGCTGTCGGTGGAGTCTGGGCTGTGGCCCCTGTACGAGATTCTGGATGGTGGGCATCTGAAAATAACGTACAAGCCGAGGGAGCTCAAGCCCGTGTCCGAGGCGCTGAGGATCCAGGGCAGGTTCAGGCACCTGACCGAATCCGAGATCAACCTGATTCAGGCCAAGACGACGGAGGAGTGGGAGCGGCTGCTGACGCTGGACGGAGGAAGGGTTTGCTAGACATCGCCCCATCACGTATCTTTGATTCTCAAAAATTGTTATAGGTAGCTGCGAAGAACTGGAGATCTGTTTGAGGTGGCGCCCGATTGAGCGAGCTACTGAAGGGCATCCGCATCCTCGATCTGTCGCACGTCTACTTCGGCCCATACACCACGATGATAATGGCGTCCATGGGCGCTGAGGTCATTAAGATCGAGCCGCCGTGGGGCGAGATGGCGCGGCTGTACCCGCCCCTCATCAACGGCGAGAGCTCGCCCTTCATGTTCCTGAACAGGAACAAAATAGGGATGACCCTGAACCTGAAGAGCGAGAGGGCTAAGAAGATCTTCTTCGAGCTCCTCGAGAAGTCAGACGTCGTGGTGGAGAACTTCAAGCGCGGCACGATGGAGAAGCTCGGCCTCGGGCATGAGGTGATGAGGAAGATGAAGCCCGACATCATCTACGCTGCCCTCAGCGGATTCGGGCTCGATGGCCCTTACAGAGACCGCCCGAGCTTCGCCCCCATCGCGGAGGCCATGGCGGGGTGGATGCGCCTCACCGGCGACATCGTGGACCCGGAGGGGCCACCCATCAGGCCTGCAGAGTATCACGGGGACCTAGACCCAGCGCTGTGGGCGGTTATCGCCATCCTGAGCGCCCTCCGTCACAGAGATCAAACGGGGGAGGGGCAGATCGTCGATGTCGCCCAGCTTGATTGCATGGTGATACAGACGGGGATCCCCATCTCAAATTATCTAGCGACCGGGAAGCTAGCCTGGCAGATCTGGCGGGACAGGCCCACGAGCGGCATCATGTTCGGGATCTTCAGAGCATCCGACGGCTACGTCTACGTGGCGGCGGAGGGAGGTCAGGTTGACCGCCTGAAGAAGATCGTTGGCCACGATCTCGAGAACAACGAGGATCTCGAGCGCTGGCTGAGCAACAAGACGGTGGATTTCGTCGTGGTCGCGCTGGCCGATGCCGATGTCCCTGTTGCCCCCGTGTACCAGATCGACGCGGTGGTCGAGGACCCGCAGATCAAAGCGCGAGGAATGATAACTGAAGTCGAACACCCAAAGGCAGGCAGGGTGAGGCAGCCCAATTTTCCCCTGAAATCCTCGGTCTCGCCCATCGTAACCAGGCCGGCACCGATGCTCGGTCAGCACAACGACGAAATCCTCAGGGATCTCCTGGGATATGGCGACGAGGCGATCGCCGAGCTGAGGCGAGAGGGCGTAATAACCTAAGTTGTCCGTTTACTAATTTTTCCTTTACCAACGGTTGTAGTGGACGATATCCTCGATGGGCTTCTTTGGTTTGGGCCCGGGCTGCTCGTCTGGTATCCCCATCGATATGAGTGCGACGACCTTACCCCTCTCGGGGATACTCAGCATCTTCTTGACATCACCCTCGACGAAGTCGCCTATCCAGCAGGAGCCGACGCCCTGCACCTCGGCCGCGAGGACCATGTTCTGCATCGCCATCGTCACATCGACGACGGCCCATTTCTCCGATGTAGGGTCATAGGGCAGGGCTACGCCGACGATCGTGAAGGCCGAGTCCTTGATGAATCCGTTGTACCTACCCGTCGCGAGCTTCTCCTTAAGCGCTTGTTCGGCGACCACGACGAAGTGCCAGGGCTGCCTGTTCGCCGCGGATGGTGCCTGCCTGCCCGCCTCGAGGATCTTTTCCAGCACCTCTGAAGGGACGGGGTCCTTCTTGTAGCGCCTGATGGATCTTCGTTTCAGGATCTTCTCTATGCACGACAATTCGATTTCCTCAGTAGAGAGGGGTCGAAATGGATATAAATTCAATCAGGCAAAGACGCCATCGCTCTCATGTGCCAAGATCGTGCCAAATTTCCTCCGTGCATACATTACCTATGGATCTTTCTATCTCACCTGGACAATTGGAGAAATCAAATGCGCGAATGTTGCATCGACATTGAAAGTGATGTCTTTATTTGGATGGGTTGTCCAAGGTCATTCTGTGGAGCTTTCGATCGGTGAATCGTTACTGGGGTCGATGTGCGATTTCGCCGTGGAACAGCATCCGCACGAGATCATACTTTTGCTGCGAGGCAAAGTCGGGCGCGAAGCCATAGCGATCGACGATTTCCTCGTTCCGCCGATGGCCGTTTCCGGCGTGAGGTTCGCGGAGTTCCCGCTGCACGTGCTGCCGATCGACTTCTCCATCGTCGGCACGGCCCATTCTCACCCGTCGGGAGCCCTCTCCCCCTCCGTGGGCGATCTGAACAACTTCTACAGCCGCGTCATGATGATCATGGCTCACCCCTACACGATCGCGAACGTCGCGGCGTTCAACGCGAGGGGTGAGCGAATCTCGATCAGAGTATCGCATTAGCATAGGGGGACAGCGATTGAATCTCTGTTGAAGATCCTGAAACAACCATTTTTAAATTAACGCTCTCTCCTCTGTTGCTGGAACCGCCGGTACCAGGTCTCGACGGATTCGTGGTCAACGTAGCCTTTGTGGGGCCTGAAGCCGCCGCTGAATCCGCTCGGGACGTGGAGGAGTTCGTGGATGAGCGTCCTGTCCTGCGCCGCCTCCGGGAGCCTGTCGAAGCGCTCGGCGATGACCTCGATGATGTAGGAGGGCTCGAACCCCATCGCCCGCTGCCAGATCCTGCCCAGGCCGTGGATTCGGGCGATCGTCAGCTCAGCATTCGAACCCCTGCTGCGGACGCACCTGATACAGCCCGGATGGATGTGTTCGAATCTAAGGAGCTCGATGATCTCGTCGATCCGCCTTTGAACGTCCGGCGCGTCGAAATATTCGATCATGCACACAGATCCCCGGATTTCCGATCGATACGAGACAGCTTCAGATCATCAAGGGAACTCCTATTTAATGGATTTAGCCTGACTTCGCTCGTTGAACTAGCGCTATCTTGCGATAAAATGTTAAATCGTGATCTTAATTGATCGTGAGCGAGGGAACGATGGATCCGCTGGCGATCTTGTCCAAGATTGCGGACAAGTCAGCGCCCGGCACGTCGCCGGCCTATTCTCCAGTCCACACGCTCATTGCGTTGGAGCTGATCGGATCCGTCTCAGGCATCGGCAGACAACAGCTCGCCAAACGTCTGGAGCTGGGCGAAGGGACCTGCCGAACCCTTGTGCGACGTCTGAGGGATGAGGGCCTGATAGACGTATCCCGAGGCGGCATGGTCCTCACATCGAAGGGCGTCGTGGTCAAAGCCAAAATTGGGGAGCTCATCGTCTCCGCCGAGCTCCCTGAGACCGATTTGACGGTGGGTCCCAGAAACTACGCGGTTCTGGTGAGGAATGTGGCTGATAGGGTAAGGCAGGGCGTCGAGCAGAGGGACGTGGCGCTCATCGCGGGAGCGAAGGGCGCAACCACCCTGATCTACGAGGAGGGCCGCCTCAGAATGCCTGGTATGGATATGGACCCCCCAGGTGCCCTTGCCCGATCCCTGATCGACCGCCTGAAGCCGAGGGAGGGCGACGTCGTCATCATCGGAACGGCGAACACCTCCTCGTCTGCGGAGATGGGCGCGAAGGCAGCCGCCCTAGAGCTGCTGAGAAAGAGCGCCGATGTCCGCCGCTAAACGGCGACGTCAGAGCGTCAGATCTCTGCTTTCTTTGGCTCGTCCACAAGTACGATGAAGAGCACGCCGAGCACGACGAGCGCGGCGGAAAGCATGTACCACGGCGTGGACGTATCATAGTTGTACAAATAGCCGCTACCAAGCGATCCTGCAGTCAGGCTGAACATGGTTATGACGCCGCTCCCCCAGGCGCCACTCATGAGCCACATGCCTCCGCCGCCGATCGAGGCCATGATGCGGCCCCGCTTTTCGCGCGGCGTGCTGTTGGCGAACAGCGTCTGGACCGCCGGGTTGAGGAAAGTGTTAGTTAAAGTCGCAAATACACTTATGAACACTACATCCACGAAAGTCGCACACCTGAGGAATAGGATGACTGGAACGGCTCCGAGGATGAGGCAGACGCCGGCCACCCATTTCTTGCTAAGGCGGTCGACGAGGCTTCCTGCGGGTAAGGCGAGGGCGACGTTTATCGCGCCGTTGATCAGCATTAGTGTTCCCCACCCCTTCGTCGTGATGCCGATCCTCTCCTGGGCGCTGACGATCCAGAACGGGCTCACCATCGAAATGAAGAAGATGCACGTGGAGACTAGGAGCGACAGCGTCAACAGCCGTCTCGGCGCCTCCCTCATCGTGTGAAGCACGTCCTTGAAGGAATCTGCCCACATCCTCGGGATCTTGCCGAGCGACACGTCGATCTGATGATTGCTGTCCACGGTCTCCCTTAGGAATTTCAGCCTCAGCGTTGCGACGACGAGGCCGACGAAGAAACCCAGGGCGTAGAGCGCGTGCATCGACGTGCCGATGCCATACATGTCTATCAAAAGGCCGCCGATCACGGGCGACGCGATGCCCACCGCCGCTGGAATCGCCATTGTTGTGGCGAATCCGAGCCCACGCTTCTCCGGCGGAAGGGAGTCCGCCATCAGCGCCTGCATCGCCGGGGTGTAGAAGGTGACAAGGCTCTGCATGAACATTCCCACGGCCACCCATTCCCAGCTCGACGTAAAGACAAAGATGAGGAACGTGAGGGCGTATATGTACGTCATGTAGCTCATCACCCTGATACGGCCCTGGTAGTCGGCGAGATAGCCGCCCAGTGGGTAGAAGACCATGCCGGCGAGGTTTCCGACGGCCATCACCATCCCGATGGTCTCGTAGTCTCCGCCTAGCGCGAGCACGTAGAGGGATAGGAATGGCCATACGATGTCCGTCGAGACTCGCCAGAGCGCGCTGCACACCGTCATTACCAGGACGTTGCCACGCATGAAGCTGAAGGTCCTCGACATCTTCTCCGCGCATCCCTACGGGCGTCTCTCACAAACCTATCAAAGTGAGTGTTTAAACATAACTTCCTCCTCCGAATCGAGGCGGTGACGACTTGGACGTCGAGACAACTTAACATTTATAATGCACCGTAAATTTCCACCTGTTGGAGAGTTCCTTGCCAGAAACTAGGAAGTTAGCCATGATCGTCCACAGCGGGACCATGGACAAGCTCCTATGCGCCTTCATACTCGCGTCCACCGCCGTGACCATGGACTTCGAGGCACACATGTACTTCACGTTCTGGGGCCTCACGATGCTAAAGAAGGGCGAGATGGACAAGGCTGGCCTCCCTGAGAACTATAAGAACATGGAGAAGCAGCTCATGGACAAGCTGAAGGAGATGAAGTACCCGATGCCCTACGAGATGCTCAAGCGCATGAAGGAATCGGGAAGGCTGAAAATCTACGCCTGCACGCCCACCATGGAAATGTTCGGTATAACGAAAAAGGACTTGATACCCGAAGTGGACACGCTCGCCGGCGCAGCCACATTCCTCGATGTCGCAGCCGATGCGGACGTAACGTTGTTAATCTGATGGCCGAAACGTCCCGATTTCACATTTTTTCTGTAATCACGTGGTGAATGCTAGTGGAGGGCGATGACAACGCTTTCTAAAAACGTTCAATGCCTCTCATAGACGATAGCGCCTCCGACTATGGTCATCTGCGCCCTCGTGTTGACGATGTCATCTGGATCCACGGATAGTATATCCCTGTCGAGGACGACCATGTCCGCCAGCTTCCCCGGCTCGATCGATCCCTTCTCGCCCTCCGAACCCTCGAGGAAGGCGCCGTTTACTGTGTAAACCCTTATCGCGTCCATCCGCGATAGCGCCTGCCCTGTGTCCAGCACTTTCCCCTCCATGGTCTTCCTCGTCACGCACCCGTGGATGCCCGTGATCGCCCAGTTCGCACCGTACCCGTCGCTGTTTCCTCCAGCGACGATGCCGTGCTCCTTGAAGCTGCGCATGGGGTAGTAGCCATTCATCCGTTCGGAGCCCATAGCCTCGAGGTGGCCGGTGCCCACTGGGTAGCAGAAGCCGATGGAAGCGGAGACAGATACGCCGAGCCTCTTCATGCGGTCGAGCTGGGGCGCCTCGACGTAGCCGGCGTGCTCGATCCTGTGGCGATGGTCGTTCCACGGCCTTCGTTTCAGCGCCTCCTCGAACGCGTCCAGGGCCATGTCTATGGCTCGATCGCCGATCGCATGCATGCATACCCTCAATCCTGCCAGGTGGCACCTGACCGTCTCGTCCGTCAGCTCCTCCTGCGTGACCCTGACGATCCCCATGTTCTCGGGCTCGTTCTCGTAGGGCTTGTGGAGCGCGGCCGTGTGCGAGCCCATTGCGCCGTCGACGCCCAGCTTGACGCCAATCACCTTGAGATGATCCCCCCAGCCGAAGCCCGTAAGGAGCCCCTGCCGTGACAGGTCGCTCGTGGCGTACCCCAGGTAAGGCGCCATGCCGTCCAGCATCAGCCCCACCCTGATCCTGAGCCTGCCGCCGCGGAGGAGTTCCTGGTAGGCGAGGGCCTCGGGGGCCTTGATGTGCGCCTCGTGGATGGTCGTAAGCCCCCAGCTCAGCAGCTCGTCCTCGATCTTGGGCCAATTTTTCACCATTATCCTGACTACCTCCTCTGCGCTGGGGGCAGGGATCTTCCCCTTCACGAGGTTCATCGCGGCGAGCTCGTCGAGCCTGCCCGTGGGTTCGCCCGACGCGTCCTTCTCTATCCTCCCCCCTTGGGGCTGGGGCGTGGACTTGCTTATGCCTGCTATCTTCAGCGCCAGGCTGTTGGCGACGCCGTTGTGACCCCCCGCCCTTCCAAGGTAGATGGGATGTTTCATCGACGCCCTGTCGAGGTCGCGCCTTGTGGGAAACCGCCTCTCCTTGAGCTTTGAATCGTCGAACCAGTTTCCGACGACCCACTCGCCCTCGTTTTTCTCCGCCGCTTTCTCCGCTAGGGCCTTCACGATGTCCGATATGAATCCTATCGGCGGCGAGCCGCAGTTCACCCAGTCGGCCTGCATCCCCTTCGTTATGCAGTGTTCGTGGCTGTCAATGAAGCCGGGAAGTACGGTCTTTCCCTTGAGATCGATGACACGAGTTCTACGTCCGACCAGACGTTTTATGTCCGCCGTGGAGCCGACCTTGACAATCCTGTCGTGCCTCACGGCAACGGCCTCGGCGACCGTGTCCGATGGGTCCATAGTGGCGATTTTACCGTTCACGAGAACCAGGTCGACACCAAGCTCCTCCACGAGGTTCGCGCGTGACACATTCAAAACCCGCATCAACATCGTTTTTGACATATTTAATATCGACGCGTACACCAATCACGCCGTAGGGCGCAATGGCTGACTGAAATTCTTGAACCGTCCGAAGGCCAAATATAGAATCGTGCCACTTCTATGGATGGCCCATGGTCGATAAGCTCAGGCTCAGGTTCGTCGCGCTCGGCGATAGCCTCACCGTCGGCTTTCAGCCACCCGGCATATACCTCCCTGTGATGGAGGAGTTCCCGTACACACAGTTCCTAGAGACCATCCTCTTCAAGGAGATGCCGAAGAAGGGACTGGACAACGTGGAGGTCACCTTCAAGAACGCGGGAATGAATGGAGATACGACACGGAGCATGCTCGAGCGGCTGGATGCCCACGTGCTATCCGCTAGGCCGGATTACGTCATGGTCTGGGGAGGGATCAACGACATGATGATGCTCCGCCCGCCCGAGGAAGTCTTCACGAACCTGGCGAAGATATACGAGAAGGCAGAGGACGCCGGCGTGCGCGTCATCGCATGCACCCTAACTCCAATCATGTACTATAACGAAGTGAAACTCAGAATCATCGAGCTTAACGACATGATTAAGAAGCAGTGCGCCCAGCATGGAATACCCGTTGCTGACCTCTTCAAGGCCACCGCCGACGACGCGGGAGGGCTGAGAGAGGCATTCTCAAGCGACGGTGTTCACCTCTCTTACGCCGGTTACCAGAGAGTGGCTAATACGATCTATTACGATGTGATCGAGCGGATCCTAGACGGATTGATGAGATAGTAATCTTCAGGACACTAAACCATCGAAATGTTCCGCACAGTATTTATAGGGACCCTCGAATCCTAAAGAGCGGAGGCTCACGGATGCCGAAGAAGAGGATCAGCAGGGGACGCTCGAAGGGCGCCAAGGGGCACTCGTCCATGGTCCAATGCAGCATCTGCGGCGCGCTCGTCCCCAGGGACAAGGCGAAGAGGCAGACGCGATGGACCTCCCTCGTCGACTCCAGGCTGCTCAAGGAGCTACAGCAGCAGGGGGCGAGCATCTCGCGAGAGAGGACGACGAAGTACCTGTGTATCAGCTGCGCGGTGCACCGTGGCGTCGTCAAGGTCCGTAGCAAGGACGAGAGGATGACGAGGACGACGCGCAGAAGAGCCTACTAAGCGGTTCAACGCTTATTCGTTTCTCTGTAGAAGTGGACAGAGCGCTGGATGACCGTCAGGTGCGAAAGAACTGCTAATATGATCATTCCCCAACCCAACGCGTCCATCCAGAAGAAGGCAACGAACGTCGCAGTCGCCAAAATCAGCATCCTCTCCGCCCGTTCAGCTAAGCCGACCGCCGCCATTCCGACGCTCATGGCCTCGGCACGCGCCCTCGTATAGCTGACCATCAGGGAACCGACGACGGCGGCCAGGCCCCACGCCACGTTGCAGAGGCCGGCGACCACGATCGCCACGAGGACGACGACATCGGAGTATCTGTCCGACACGGAGTCGAGGAAGCCGCCGAAGGCCGTGGTCCTCCCGAGTGAGCGGGCGAGGACGCCGTCCAGCGCATCAAAAAAGCCCGACAGGAGAATCAGGGCCGCAGCCGACGGCAGCATGAGCTTGCTCATCCTCCAGTTGAGGTAAAGACCGGCCGCGGCCAGCGATGCGATGAGCCCCATCAGCGTGATGGTGTTCGGCGTCATCCCCAACGACGTTAGGACGCCCACCCGCGTGGCGAACCATCCCTCGAACTGCTTCTTCAGCCTGCTTGAGACCAACGCCACCGGCCGTATATCGCCGTGACGGCCGTTTAAGCGTTCACCCTTCGAGGGTTCACTCTCCCATCAACGTGCCTGAGCGGATATCCCTCTGGCCGCGATGATGCCTGTGGCGGCGGCTCCCACGATGCCGCGTGAGACACCCGCCCCGTCGCCGGCCACGTAGAGGTTCGGGATCGCCGTCCTCAGGTCCCCATCTGTCTTAACGCGCATGGCGTAGAACTTGATCTCGGGCGCGTAGATCAGCGTCGAGTCCGCGTCGACGCCCGGGACAACGCGATCCAACATCTCCAGCCCCTCAAGCAGATCCTTGACGATCCTGCTCGGGTAGGCCATGGAGATGTCGCCCGGCGTGACTTCCCTGAGCGTGGGCTCCACGTAGCTCCGTTTGAGGCGCTCCCATGTCGAACGCCTGTGGCCGCGGAGATCTCCGAGGCGCTGCAGCAGCGGGTGTCTCCCGCCGAGCGTGTTCGTCATCTGGGCGATGCGCCTGCCGTACTCGGACGTGTTCTCCAGTGGCTCCGTGAGGCTCATCCTGGTCAGCAGGGCGAAGTTCGTGTTGGGGCTGCCCCTGTCCCTCATCGAGTGGCCGTTGACACCGAACAATCCGTCCTCATACTCCTCCCTGACGACGTAGCCCCTCGGGCAGACGCAGAAGGTCCGCGTGAAATCGTCGTAGCTGGGCGGATAGATGTGGAACTTCGGGTCCCACGTCATGTACCCCTGAACGATCTCGTCCATCACCTCGTTGGGCACCTCTACACGAACTCCGATGTCGATGGGGTTGAAGCTCATGTCAACGCCGACCCCACGCATCAGTTCGGTCAGCCATCCAGATCCGATCCTACCGGGGGCGAGGAGAACCGCATCGGCCATATAAGATTCGCTACCAGCGTTTACGGCAGTCACCCTACCACATTCGAGCGATAGTCCAGTGGCCGCCGTCTCGATCTTGATCCTCACGCCGCGGCCCTCGAGCCTCCTCCTCATGCGGGCCATTACCTCGGGGAGATGATCGGAGCCAATGTGGCTCTGGAGGATCTTCACGAACTTGATGCCGGCCCTCACAGCCTCCGTCTCAAGCCTCCGCAGCCCATTCTCGTCGGGTTCTTGGACCTCCACGCCAAGCTCCTTAAAGATATCGCGGATATGAAACACGATGTTCCAGGCCTCGCCCTCGGCCACGAACTCAGTGAGGTCCCCGCCGACGCTGGGATGGAAGTTGAGCTTGCCGTCCGAGTGGAGGCCCGAGCCTCCGACGTGGTCGCCCTTCTCGACGATGGTCACTTCGAAGTCCTCCGCAAGATGATCCGCCGCGAAGAGCCCGGCTGGGCCGGCGCCGACGATGACTACTCTCTTCAACTCTCCCATAGGGAATGACGGCGGACGCCTTAAAATCCTTTTACGTCCGCATCAGTTTACATATTTATGTTAATATGTATTATATTATTTCTAATGGATGACATAAACTGTATAAGCATGGTGGAATAAGATAAATTCGTCGGGGGGAGCTGCCGCGAAGGAATCCTATCTCGTGCCCGATCCCCTTGGGAACGGCATGGTAGAGGTTCTCAGGGCGTCCGACTTCATGGGACCGAAGAATCCGCCGCGGAGAGGTAAGGTGCGCGACATCTACGATCTCGGCGATCACATGGCGATCGTGACGACGGATCGGGTCTCGGCGTTCGACGTCGTCTTCCCCACGCTCATCCCGCACAAGGGAGAGAGCCTCCACGCCCTGTCTGTCTACTGGTTCACACGGACTGGCGGCATCTTTCCCAATCACTTTCAGGAGTCGCTGGACGGCCGGACGATGCGCGTGGCGAAGGCCGAGCGCATCGACGTGGAATGGGTGTGCAGGGCCTATCTCTACGGCTCGGCGTGGAGGGCCTACAGGGACGGGGCGCGGGTCATAAGCGGCGTCGAACTCCCAGATGGCCTGACGATGGCGGAGGAGCTCCCCGAGGTCATCCTGGCGCCAACAACGAAGAGCGACGTCGGCCACGACCTGGAGCTGACGAGGGCGGAGGCCATCCGTTCGGGGCTCGTCTCTGATGACGAATGGATGGAGCTCGAGGAAGCAACGTATAGGCTTTTCAACTTTTACTACAAAGAGGCGAGGAGCCGCGGCATCATCATCCCCGACTTCAAGCTCGAATTCGGGAGGCACCGAAAACGCCTGATCCAGATCGACGAACCGCCGACCCACGACTCTGCCCGATTCTGGGCGGAGAAGTTCTACGAGCCGGGTAAGTTCCAGGAGGCCCACTGCATCGACAAGGAGTTCCTCCGTGAGTACCTAAGGAGGATCGGCTACTCCGGCGACGGTTCTCCACCCGAGATCGTATCGCCCGTGGTCCGCGAGGTGTCCAAGCGGTGCGTCGCCTCATACGAGGTCATCAGCAGCAAGAAAAGGATCGTGGACTTCGACCTGCGGACGGTCGACGAGGTCGTGGAGGAGCTGAGGGTTTGAGCCTGAGGGAGCGTTGCGGCGTCTACGGCGTGTATTCCGACGACGAGGACGCCTTCCCGTACCTGTACTGGGGCATGCTCGCCCAGAACCACCGCGGCCACCAGAGCCACGGTTTCGCCACTCTGAACGGCGTCATTAAGGTCTACACCGAACTCGGATTGATCCCACCGATCACGGAGTCGGGCATCGAGAGCCGGGTCAAACAGCTCAGGGGGAACAGGGGGATCGGGAACGTGCGCTACGCCACGTCAGGCTCATCCGACGTGAGGTCGCTGAAGAGGGACGCGATGCCCATCCTCGACTCCGACGGTGGGAAGTCGGTCGCCGTCGCATTCAATGGGAACGTCGTCAACGTCCGCGACCTGCAGGACGCCGTCGGGGTCGACCGTAGTTACTCCGACGCCCACGCCCTCTGCCGCCTGATCCTAGGCGAGTTGAGGGATACGGGATCCGTCGCGGAGGCGGCCCGCAGCTGCATGGAGATCGTCGACGGCTCCTTCGCAGTCACGGGGCTCACCGACGACGGCGTCCTCTTCGCGTTCAAGGATCCCGTCGGCGTCAAGCCCCTGTGCTATGGTTGCAGGGAGGGCGTCACGGCCTTCAGCTCAGAGAGCGTCGGGCTGGACATCAACGAGATCGATCTCGAAAGGGAGATCACGCCGGGCGAGGCGATGACCATCGAGGATGGCACGCTCACGAAGGAGCAGGTGATGCCCTGTAGGAGAAAGGCCTTCTGCGCCTTCGAGTTCGCGTACTTCGCGCGGCCCGACTCCATCTTCGATCACAGGTACGTCTACGAGGCCAGGAGGGACTTCGGCGCCAACTTGGCAAAGAGATACTCCGATATCGCTTCGAAGTGCGAGGTCGTGATCTCGTTGCCTGAGACAGCGAACGACGCAGCATACGGCTTCCACGAGGAGTCTAGGCTTCCGTGGGACATGGCGACGCGTCGGCACAGGTACGTGACGCAGCGGGCGTTCATCAGCAGCTTCGAGGAGAGGTCGAACGTCGTGTACAGGAAGGTGAACATCCTCAAGCCGAGGGTCAGGGGCAGGCGGCTCGCCGTCGTGGACGACAGCATCGTCAGGGGCGACACGACGCGCTCCGTCGTGCAGCGGCTCAGGTCGGCCGGGGCGCAGGAGGTCCACCTGTTCATCACGTTCCCGAGGATCATGGGTCCCTGCCCCTACGGCATCGACATGGCCACCTTCGGCGAGCTCATCGGCGCCAATAGGGAGCCCGAGGAGATCGCCAGAGAAGTCGATGCGGACAGCGTCAGCTATCAGCCCATCGACGACTACGTGAGGGCGACGAAGATGCCGCGCGATCAGCTCTGCCTCGGGTGCGTGACCGGCGAGTACCCGACACCCCTCGCCAACAGGCTCATCAGGGAAATAAAAGAGCGTCTGGACAACGGTGAGTCCGAGAAGGGCCGGATCTACGAGGGTACAAGGAGCTGATGACCGATGGTCCGCGTGTCGGTGATAATCGGGAGCGATTCGGATAAGGAGTTGGGTGGGAAGGCCCAAGCCATCCTGAACGAGTTCGGCATAGACCATGAGCTTCGCTGCCTCTCCGCCCACAGGAATCCAGAAGAGCTGGCCGAATACTTGTCGGCATGCGACGCACAGGTCTACATCGCCATCGCAGGCCTGTCCGCGGCACTCCCCGGCTTCATCGCCGCTCACACATCGAAGCCCGTGATCGGCGTGCCTAGGGAGGTTAAGCTGGGCGGCCTCGACTCGCTGCTCTCGATCGTCCAGATGCCGACGGGAGTTCCCGTCGCCTGCGTGGGAATCGACTCGACTGCGAACGCGGCCTTGTTAGCTGTTGAGATCCTGTCTCTGAAGGACGAGAATCTGGAGCGAAGGCTGTCCGAATACAGGGGGAAATGGGCCACTAGAGCTTCCTCTCGACGTACTTGACGACGGACTCGAAGAATATTCTCCCGTCTCCATACTTCGGCTGTGCCCTCTTCTGCGTCCAGTCCGGAGTGAGACCACCCACGTACGCCCGCTCCGGGTGGGGCATTATTCCCAGGACGTTGCCCTCGGGGTTGCAGATTCCTGCAATACCGCGCCAAGCCCCGTCCGGGTTGTGGGGGAACTCTTCTCCAGCGGGGGCTCCGTCGGGCTTCACGTACACGAAGACGAGCTGGTCGTTTTCCTCCAGCCTGCGCAGGTACTCCATCTCCCTCTCTCTGGGGAAGACGAATCGTCCCTCGCCGTGGGCGACGGGCATGCTCAGCACAGCATCCTTGGGGATTTCTCTTGTAAGGGTGCAGTTGCCACCATTGAGGTGCCTCACTCTGATCCACCTGCACTGGAAACCCGCCGGGTTGTTGGCGAGCGCCGCCTCGGGGTACTTCGACTTCCCGTCGAAGCCCGGCAGGAAGCCTGCCTCCACGAGGAGCTGGAATCCGTTGCAGATGCCGAGGACGGGCCGCCCCTCGTCGACGAACTTCTCCAGCTCCGGGCCGATCCTGGACTCGCACTCCTTCGCCCAGATGGCGCCGCTGCGGACGTAGTCGCCGTAGCTGAAGCCGCCGGGGAAGACGAGGACATCGTGGTCGAGGAGGTTCTTCTCCCTGAAAACCTTCTGGGTGTGCACGACGTCGGCCCGAGTTCCAAGGTCCCTGAACGCCCTCGCCGTCTCGGCGTCGCAGTTACTGCCCGGCGCCCTCAAGATCAGGACCCTGACCTCAGAGCGCTTCACTGAGACCCCCCCAACGGCTTCTTCCACGCCGTCATCAATTCGTCCAGCGTAAGGCTGATCACGCTTCTCTCCCCGCTTCGAATCGTGAGACGATCCCCCCTGTTCACAGTACCGACGCAGGCGGATGTGATGCCCTCCATCAGGCCCTCGAACGACGAACAACGCCTCGGGGAGACCTCGACCAACAGCCTTCCGTTGGTCTCGGAGAACAGCTTTACGTCGTCCCGTAGTTTGGCCTCCGTGGGAACCGACGTCAGATCCAGATCCAATCCGCGACCTCCTGTGAACGCCATCTCAGCCGCCGCCACGCCGAGTCCGCCGTCGGACAGGTCGTGGCACGCCTTGACGATGCCGGCGTCGATGGCCGATGTGATGTGCCCATACGCTTTCACGGTTCTAGCGGCATCGAGCTTGGGCACGGACGCCCCCAACATGCCCATCGATCGGTAATATTCGGATCCCCCCAGCTCGGCTCCCGTGGGCCCTATCAGATAGAGCAGATCTCCGCTCCTCTTCAGCTCCATCGTCACGGATTTCCTGATGTCCGGGACGATCCCGAGGGCCGTTATGAGGAGAGTGGGAGCCACAGCGCCGAGGGGCGACTCGTTGTACAGGCTATCCTTTCCCGAGATGAACGGCGCTCCATAGACGCGAGCGACGTCGTAACAGGCCCTGCACGCGCGCACTAGGCCGCCGAGCCTGTCCTCGCGCTCGGGGTTGCCCCACGTGAAGTTGTCGAGGAGCGCGATCCTTCGCCCCCCCACGGCGACGCTGTTCCTCACCGCCTCGTCGATGGCCGAGGCCGCCATCCAGTAGGGGTCGATCTTCCCGTAGCGTGGGTTCATGCCGCACGAGATCGACACGCCCCGCCACGAGCCGTCGAGGGGCTTGAGGACGGCGGCGTCGTTGGGCCCGGCGTTCCACCCCTGGAGGGGCTTGACGACGGTGCCGCCCTTGACCTCGTGGTCGTAGCTCCTGATGACCACCTCCTTGCTCGCGATGTTCGGCGCGGAAAGTAGCTGCCTCAGCGTCTCGCCGAGGTCCGCAGGCTCACGGGATGAGGGCTCCTCCAGCGCTGGCGGTTTCCATCTGGTCGAACGCCTTACTCGAGGCGGTTCGAAGAGGGCGTCGACCTCCAGTTGGGCCACCATCGTGCCCTCGTGGAATACGTTCACGGAGTTTCCACCCGTGAATTTACCGATTGGCGTCGCCTCGACCTGCTCGTCTGAGAATACCCGCAGCACCCTTTCGAGGTTCTGCGGCGGCACTGCGAGGCACATCCGCTCCTGGGACTCCGATATCCAGATCTCCCAGGGCGCCATCTGTGGGTATTTCAGCGGCATCTTCTCAAGGCTCAATTCGACGCCGAGACCGTAGCGTTCTGCGGTTTCGCACACGGCGCAGCTCAATCCGCCTCCGCCCAGGTCCGTGATGCCGGAGCCGAGGCCCTCCTCGGCTATCTGCCTGATGGCCCTCTTGAGCTTCTCCTCCTCGATGGGATTCGCGATCTGCACGGCGGGCCTCGACACCTCCTCCGACTTCTCCGTCAGCTCGGCCGACGCGAAGGTGACGCCGTGGATCCCGTCGAGGCCCGTACGGCCTCCCGCCAAGACGATCCGGTCGCCGGCCTTGACCTTTCGCGCATAATGGCTCTTTTTGAGCAGGCCCACGCAGCCGGCGTAGACGACGACGTTTCCTGTGTAGTCGTCGTCGAAGCAGACGGCGCCGTTCACCGTCGGTATCCCGATGCTGTTCCCGTACGAGCCGATGCCGGCGACGACCCCCTTGAAGAGGTAGGAAGGGTGCTTGACGCCCTCGGGGAGCCCGTCGTATCCGATGTCGAGAGGGCCGAAGCAGAGGACATCCGTGCAGGCGATCGGGTCGGCCCAGACGCCCAGGATGTCCCGGATGACGCCTCCGAGGCCGGTCGCGGCGCCGCCGAAGGGCTCGATCGCCGATGGATGGTTGTGGGTCTCGACCTTGATGGCGATGGCGTGCTCCCCGTCGAGATCGACGATGCCGGCGTTGTCCTCGAAGACGCTGAAGCACCAGTTGGGCTTGAGTTCCTCCACGACGCGGCGGATGTACGTCCTGAGCAGGCCGTCGATCTCCCCCTCGGATGTCTCGATGACGCCCTTGAAGGTCTTGTGGATGCAGTGCTCGCTCCATGTCTGGTCGTACGTCTGGAGCTCGGTGTCTGTTGCCTTCCTCTCGCGGATCACGTAGTGGTCGCGTATCCGCCTGAGCTCGGGGATGCTCAGCCCGAGCCCGAGGGCCTCCGCGATCCTCTTCAGGTCGTCATCCGTCGCGTTCAGCAGGTCGATCGTGTAGTGCTCAAAGGGGGTGGGGCTCCTGACTGCGCAGCTCATCGCGCTTCCCTTATCTCGCATCGGTAGTCGTCCTTCGTCGGGTTCGTCAGCAGTCTGCGTGACATCTCATCCACAACCGCCCTCGCCTCCTCCATGCCACTCGCCTCAAGGACCACCTCGTATGCCTTGCTGGACCTCACCTCGGTGACCCTGTAGCCGAGCCCCTGGAGGGCCTTGGCCGTCGTCTCCCCCTCAGGGTCGGAGTAACCCTGTTTGAGCCTCACATAAACCGTTGCGACGTACCTCATCAAGTGACCGCCCCATCATTATGAACATCTTCCATTAACTGCGTCGGTGGGACTCATTTATGACGCGTCAATTATTAAATAAGTTAAAGTTTAAAAGTTATTCTAATACATTTTTACATAATTATATAAAAATATTCGACCCGTTGCAGCCTGTTGAAGGCAGCCGAAGATTCGCTGAAGAGCTGAATATTTAATCGATGATGTCCCATTGGGAGGGTTTTGAGTATTGCGTGAAGATTATGTGCTGCTTGTTGAAACTCAATGCATCGATCCCCTTTATCACCTTTCTCCATCGAGATCATAGCAAAGGATGCTTCTCTGGCCGTTGAAATTGCTCTTCGAAACGCCCACATCGAGCGTCTCATCGGAACCCAACCTGAGCAGGCGCAACAGGTTCTCGGTTGCCTTCCTCACTAGCTCAACATATTTCTCGGCGTCCAGCCTGCCCTCCGCGAACTCGGCCGGCTTTACCCGCCTGAACCTGTTCCGGTGGCCAGCGTCCACGTAGAGGTATTGGACGGGGCTATTCTCCCCGATCTCGAAGCCGTTCAGCCTGAGGGCCTCGACGGCGGCCAGGTGGGGCGGGTGGGAGCTGTAGCTGTCCGGGCTGCGGCGAAGGACCCTGGAGAAGGCGAGCTCATCGGGAGGCACCTCGCCCCTGCGGATGCGGTCGCAGGCGTCCTCGACGACCCCACGGGCGCGCCCCACGCCGACGGTGCGCACCTCGTCCGTGGACCCGCAGCTGAACAGGGCCTCGATGGCCTCCCGCTGAACCCGGGCTATGTAAGGCGGCGTGTCGCCCCTGCGGAGCTCGATGCCACGGCACTCATATTCCCCTTTGATCGTCTTTCCGTAATATCTGTTCAAGGCTCCCTGCCCCGGATCCGCCCTCTGGGGCAGGAACACGATGAACCTGAAGACGTTGTCCACAGCCATCGGAAGCCCGACGCGCCCGGCGATCTCGGCGGCCAGCGCCTCGTATTCCCTGGGCGTCGCATCGGCCCGCTTGACGAAGAGGCTGTCGTTGTTCCCGTAGAGCACCCTGAACCCCGCTCCTCTGGCCACGTTCATGCTCCTGACCAGGTGGTCGCGGGCGGACCTGTTGATCTCCATGAAGGTGGCGACGTTCCCGAAGCGGTTGGCGAAGCAGCCGCTGTAGCCGTAGGTGCAGAAGAGCGCCGACTTCAGCGCCAGCTGCCGCTCCTGGCACCAGCCCCACTCCCGGGATCCCCTCTCAAACTCGCGCCTCAGGTGCTTGAAGTGCAGCCGCCGGGCCAGCGTCTCCCGGGTGAAGTCGAGCAGGAAGCCCTCCCCGCATCGGCCGCGCCCCACGGTCTCGTAGCTGATGTTCCGCCTGACGATGAGGTTCGGGAACATGCTCTCGAAGTCGAGCGCCGCCACGTTCTCGTGCAGCCCCACGTCCGGCGTCAGTATCAGGCCGCCTTGATCGCTCAGCAGCAGCTCCTCCATCGTCATGACCTGCTGGAAGAACCCGGCGCTCGAGATCAGGATCCCCCGCCGCCGCGCCTCGTAGCACTGCCGGCTCTCGACGGCCCTGCCGCCACCCCAGTCCGCCGACATCCTCGCCGGCGCCCTGGCGTACTGAACCCGCTCGACGAGACCCGCTAGGCCCAGCTGGCTGAACGTCGAGAGCTTCACGTGCACCCTGCCGTCCCGGAGACGAAGCCCGTCTCCGTCGACGGTGCCGAAGCGGAGCATACGGTGGAGTTCGCAGAGCCGAAGCACCTCGGCTAGGTCGTCCTCGCTGCAGCACACGATATCCGGATCGATGTCGACGAAATGTTCCACAAAGTCGCGGAGGACCTCGCCGAGGGATCCGCTGAACGCGCACTCGGGCCTCATTCGGTCGTCGAGCGTGGTTATGGTTCCCCCGCTTTCGCCCACATCGGCCTCGAAGCGCAGCACCCTGATGGGGGGCGGCTCGACCTCGAGCCCCGCCTCGACCGGGCGCAGGGCCCGCACGGAGCCATCGTCGTCGGACTCGGCCGCTACCTTCCCCATCGGGACGAGGCCCCTATCGCAGAGATACTTCAGGGCGTGGGGCAGGTCCCCGTCGAAGACCTCGCCCACGAAGGGCGAAGACCCAACCCGCGCGAGGACGCTGCGATAGTTCTCCACACAATCGACGTGAACCCGTAGCACCGTCGTTTCTCTCGTTTTCCCGATGGAGCTGAACCTGCGCTCCGCCGTGACGAGGGCGATGTGCTCGTGCTCCTCAAGCAGGCCTCTCAGCTGCTCCGCCTCGACCCCCCTCGGCTCGACGTAAAAGTCCGGATGATAGTGGTCGAGGAGCTTCACCCTTCCCTCATCGGGGTCCCTGATCCATAGAGTGGCCTGACTGCCCGTGAAGCTGACATCCAGAAGCCAGCCTTCGGCCCTCATCCTTCCCGCCTCGCGAGGAGCTCTTGGATACGTCTGTCGTTCTCGAGGGTCAGCCTCCTGAGCTCCTCGATCTCCCTCCTGTTGTCGACGGCGGATGTCAGGAGGAGCAGGTCCATCGCGGACAGGACCTCCGAGTAGATCATGGCGCCCTGCTCGCTGGACCACGCGGGCCACAGCCGGTCGAAGGCCTCCTGCATGGAGTCGTCCTTCAGGGCCGCCCTGTAGCGCTTCCCCAGCTGAGCCATCAGCCCCTGGATGCGGGTCCTCATCGAGTCCTTCGTGATTCTGCCCAAGCCTGAACTCACCTCACCAAATTCCACCATCCGTCCCGTTCGGGCGCGGTCCGGGTGCTTGACCAGGTAGGCGGAGACGGAACTGCCACGGGACTGCCTCAGGTAGACCATCACGTTCGCTGCGTGCCTCAGGAAGCCCCCGCCCTCGGGCAGCGGAACCGGCCGGTCATCGATGGCCTGCCGACACGTGGCCGCGAGAACAATGCGCCGGCTGTAGCAGAGGTCCTTGAGCCGGGAGATCGACCTGATCAGCTCGGTGAGGTCCGTGCGCCTGCCCGGCTGGGGCTCGAAGAGCTTCGCCACCTGCTGCACGACGACGAGGGAGGCCCCCTCCGCGCGCGCCAAGAGCCCTTCGACGAGCCCGGCCGCTTTCTCTTGCTGCCTAGCCGAAAACGCGTGTACGACGTAGATCCTGGAGAGGGCGTCGGCGACGTCCAGTTCCTCCTTCTCGAGGAGGGCGAGCAGGAGCTCCGAGTCGAGCACGGTCCTGGATCGGCGGTAGTTGCCGCAGACGATGTAGACCGCCTTTCTAGGCTCCTCGGGTCTGGGCCTGACTGCCTCCACGAGAAGCCGATGCAGAAGCCGGTCCGTCAGGTCCTCGGAGCCGTAGAAGAGGTTGAACGTGCCGGGCTCCAGGCCGCCGACGAGATTGTCCATCTCAGGGCTATCCGTGGACAGGGAACGGCTCTCAGCTCGCCTCTGGAGCAGGCTGAGGGCGTTCTCGAAGCGGCCTGCGGAGCCTCCGGGAGAGCGTGCAGAAGCCATCTTGAGGCGGGTCCGCTCTCAGCCGCCCATCCTCTTAAGGTGAACGCATCTCCGTGTACGAGACAGGTAAGTGAAAATGGCTGTTAACAACAGCAGGAGTGGCAAGCAGGACAGGAGTGGTTTCATCAAAATAAAGACGTCATCGGTAATTCTGGCATTATCCGGTTCAGGATCATCGAAGAGACTCGAGGAACACGTTGACAGCCTGCAAAAGCCGATCCGTCTTCCAAGAATACAGACCGAGGTTATGGTCGTATTCCTCGATGCAAACGTGGTAGGCGTGGGGCAGCACGGATAGCGCGTACTCAACCTCGTCATCCGTTAGTATGGCTCCCTTTGCGATGTTTCCCTGGATCAGAAGCACGGGGCAGGAGACGTTTTTAAGCAGCCTTTCGTCGTATCCCCGCGTCACGTTCCTGAACGCCTCCGCGTCTTCACCGCCACTCGCCCAGTCCGAAAGCACCTCGGGGTCGAGATGGCGCAGATAGTTGGCCTTGTTCAACAGGGACACGACATCCAAACCATCCCCGTACCTGTTTTTACCCTGCCCGGGAACGTTGACCGGCATGTCGGCGACGGCCTTGACCAGGTCTCCAATTGGACCCTTGTAGCCGGCGAGTTTCATCCAACCCTCCCAATAGCTGTGGTAGTTGATCATCACGTCCCGTACGCGCGCGATCTTGATGTTCGCGTCCCCGAAGACCACGGCACTGACCGAATTTGGACGTTTCGCGGCGACCATCAGGGAGATCATGCCGCCTAGCGAGCTGCCGAACAAAGCTGCCTTTTCCTCAACGTTCTGATCGACGAAGGCTATCACGTCCGAAATGTGATCCATGTACCTATAGGGCGGGGTCCGGCTGGATCTGCCATGTCCTCTGAAATCCAATGCGAATACGTGCCATCGCAGGGAGAGGTTCGGGATGATCGGGAGGAAGTACTGCCAGCGATCGGTCAAGCCGTGTAGAAATATTAAGGGCGGTCCCGAATGATGCCCCTCGGCATAGTTGAGTGTCGCTTCCCCCGCATGGAACATTTTTTCATCGAGCATAGTTACTCTCCTCAATCCCCTCTGAACATGTCTGATTTTTCAGGTATTTCATGTATTAAAAATGGGTTGGATCAAAGTTTTAAGGTCGTACATATGCGCGCACTACAATGACTCGCCTATTAAAACATCTGTTTGAAATTTAGTTCGTCTATTTTTTCAAATTGAGGTTAACTATCATATCATAAGTGAAAGAATTTGCTCCCCTCAGATCAAGACTTACTCTCTAGAACGTTTGAAATAATAGATCTGGCAGTTTTTCTTGCCCCACGCCCTATACGATAGGTGAGAACTGAAATATATGAGTGGAAATATAACCCATTTCGGCTCTGCACGCAGGGAAACTGGCCTGCTTTTATGCAGTTACAGGCCGGGTGGGGAAATCTCCAGCGAAATGCGCGCCGCTGCATTGCCCAGAACGCGATCCTCGCGTGCAGAGCGCCTTATTCCGCTGAACGGCTCGGTATAAAGTTTTTACATGAAAAACAGATATTGAAATGAGGCCCGCTAGAAATAAAGATATCCTAGATGAGGACGAATCGTATCGCGAGGGTCAATGGCATGATGTTCGATGGAGAACTGCTCGATGGGATCAGGTCCGAGTTCCCCAGGGCCGAGAGGGACCTAAACGGGAGGAAGAGGGCCTTCTTCGACAACGGCACGGGGACGCTCGTCGTCGGAAGGGCGGCCAAGGCGGAGGCGGAGGCCCGAGTTGACTGCAGCGCCAACGTCGAGGGGGTCTTCGACGAGTCGAGGAAGGCGGACGCTGTCATCCTCGATGGCAGAAGGGCAGTTGCGGATCTCCTTAACGCCACGTCCCCCGACAACATCGTCTCGGGCGAGTCCGCGACTTCCCTGTTCTTCAACCTCAGTTACGCCATCGGGAAGAAGTTGACGGGCGGGGAGAACGTCGTCACGACGGAGTACGAGCACTACGCCAACATCAGCCCGTGGATAGAGCTGGAACGCACCGGGAAGGTCGAAGGCGTCAGGTTCGCTCGCCTGAACACGGAGGATGGAACCCTCGACGTCGCTCACCTCCAAGAACTGATCGACTCTAAAACGCGGGTCGTGACGGTCACCGCCGCCTCCAACGCGCTTGGCACGAAAAGCCCGCTCGCGGAGATCGGGAAGATGGCGAGGGAGGTCGACGCCTACTTCGTGGTCGACGCTGTCCACCACATCGCACACGGCCCCATGGACGTTGAGGCGCTGGGCTGCGACTTCCTCGTGTTCTCGGGGTACAAGCTCTTCAGCCCTCACGGCAGCTTCCTATACGGGAAAAGTGAGCCCCTCGAATCGCTCAGCCCCTATAAGGTCGCACCGGCACACGAGAACATCCCGTACAAATGGGAGTGGGGGACGAGGGACCAGGCCAAGTTCGCCGCCATACGGGGATCAGTAGACCACATCGTTTGGCTGGGAGAACAGGTAAAGAACCATTATGCGGGGAAGTTCAGCGGATACCGAGGGCGCAGGCGATCGCTGAAGGTCGCCATGGACGCCATCGAAAAATACGAGCAGGAGCTCTCGAAGGCGGTGCTCGGCGGATTCGGGAACCTCAGGGGCTTGGTCGACATGCCGAAGGTGAGGATATACGGGCTCACAGATACGAATCGGCTGGGCGAGAGGGACCCTACCTTCGCCTTCAAGGTGAAGGGCATGCAGGACGAGGAGGTCGTGAATCGCCTCTGGACGGATGGGGGGATCGCTTCGCGTTCTGAGGACTTCTATTCGAGGGCCCTTGAATCCTACAGTCAGAAGACGATGATCCGAGTCAGCCTCGTCCACTACAACACCCTCGACGAGGTGGAACAGTTCCTGAGGGCGCTCGAAAGGATCTGCGAGTCTTCCAGACATCTTTAGATGAATTGAATGCATTTCGAGGTGTTTGACTAAGATGATGTTCGCGGATGTAGTCTTCCTGAATGGTAAAATCGTCACAGTCGACGATAGAGGTACGATCGCAGAAGCGGTAGCAGTCAAGTTCGGCAAGGTACTCGCCGTCGGATCGAACGTGGAGATCGAAAAGCTGATCGGCGTGGACACGCACGTCGTGGGACTCGGCGGTAGAACGGTGATACCCGGCCTGATCGACTCGCACTGCCACATGGTCGGCACGGGCATCAGCGCGATGGCCGGCGTCCTCGACCTCAGCGAGGAGGCGGGCGTGAGGTCCATCGCAGATATCAAGGCGAAGATCGCCGAGAAGGCCGCAGCGACCCCAAGGAGCGAGTGGATCGTCGGAGACAAGGAGGACGACTCGAAGCTCGCAGAGAAGCGACACCCGAACAGGTGGGAGCTCGACGAGGCCGCCCCCGACCACCCCGTCATCATCTCGACCGTCGGAGGACACTTCTCCATGGCCAACAGCAGGGCGTTCGAAAGAGCCGGCGTCACGAGGGAAACCCCAAACCCGACCGGAGGGGTGTTCGACCGCGATGCGGCGACGGGAGAGCTCACGGGTGGCCTCCACGAGAAGGCGAGGGACATCATCCTACCCGAGGAGGAGTACCTTCGGAACCAGTCTAGGGAGGCGGCGGCGGAGGGAGCGAAGCGCATACTGACGGCGAACGCCGCAGCTGGGCTCACATGCGTGTACGATATGGTCGAGGCGCCGGAGATCCGGGCCGTCCTCGACCTGAAGAATCGCGACGAGCTCCCGATACGGATTAGGATGGACGTCAGCATCGACCTCTTCCCCCACCTGAACAAGCTCGGCATCTGCCAAGGCCTCGGAGACGATTGGGTCAAGATATGCGGGCTGAAGATGTTCCTCGACGGCGCGATTTCGGCCCGGACGGCCGCCGTGTCGGAACCCTACCTGAACAGGCCCGACTTTTACGGGGTGATGGCGACGACCGAGGAGATCGCCCGCCGAACAATGCTGGAGGCGTATGGGGAGGGATACCGCATCTCGACCCACGCCAACGGCGACAGGGCGATAAAGATGGCGCTGGACATCATGGAGGAGGCCCAGGCAAAGTACCCCCGAGCCGATCCCAGAAATAGGATCATCCACTGCACGGTCGTCAACCCGGTGCTCATTCGTAGGATCGGGGATCTCCATCTGCTGCCAACCATATTCGGCGCGTACCCGTACTATCACGGCGACAAGCTCCTGCCCGCCTTCGGCGAGAGGCGGCTCGAATTCATGTTCGCCGCCCGCTCCTTCCTCGAAAAGGGTGTGAAGGTCGCGGCTCATTCGGATCACAGCGCATCGCCCTTCCCGCCGCTGATGGGCATACACTCGCTCGTCAACCGCGTGACCAAGGGTGGGAGGCCCATCGGGCGGAACCAGAGGGTCTCCGTCATGGACGCGCTCAGGCTCTACACGATAAACGCGGCGTACCACTCGTTCGACGAGGACCGACTGGGTTCTATAGAGGTGGGCAAGTGCGCCGACATGGTGGTCCTTGGGAGGGATCTGCTCACCGCGCCGCCCGAAACCATCATCGACATCCCCATCGACATGACGATCGTGGAGGGGAGGATAATATACTCAAGGTCCGGAACTCCTCCCACCCGATGACCGCCCGTCACGATCGCTGCCAGAGAAGTTAAGTAGGGTGTAAGCTTGGTTCCTATTCCTTGGTCGTTTTCTTAAGGATTGATTCCAGCGTCTCCCGTCTTTTAAGTTTCCTCTTGGCGACCTGCTCGAAGGCCCTGGAGATGTCGGATATGATGGACCTGCTCTTTCCCACGTCCTCGCAAAACCTACGGACATTTTCTTCGCCGACGAATGCCGTTCGAACGGAGTCTGAGAGGCTGAGGCTATCCTCGAGTTCTAGGTTGAATTCGTAGTCCATAGGATTTAGCCCACTCGAGGAAAGGCCAACCTCTAGGACGTCCGTTATGGCCTCTCGGTAGGCCCTGTCGATCGTTTCCTTCTCCCTCCTGTTCTCCCTAGTGAACAACTCGAACGTCGTCCTCCACTCGGAATGTCGGTCGTCCCGTGCCAGCCCCCCGTAGAGCTCGATGAGCAGGTCCTGCATTCGGTCATAGAAGCTCACGATGGAGCTGGTGGTGTCGAGCAGTTCAGAACCACCTTGTGATGACGACCTTCCGCTCCGTGAAGAACTCGATCGCGTCCCGGCCCTGCCCGTGTAGGTCCCCGAAGAAGGAGTCCTTCATCCCGCTGAACGGGAAGAACGCCACGGGCGCGGGGATCCCCACGTTGATGCCGACGTTGCCGCACGTCACCTCGTACTGGAACCTGCGGGCCGCCTTGCCGCTCGACGTGAAGATCGCCACCGAGTTGCCGTACTCGGAGGCGTTTATCATCCCGATCGCCGCGTCGAGGTCCTTCGTCCTCATGACGTTCATCACCGGCCCGAAGATCTCCTCCTTTGCGACGACCATGTCCGGCGCTACTCCCTCGAAGATCGACGGTCCGATGAAGCAGTTTTTCGGGTATCCCCCGAGGACCTCGAACTCGCGTCCGTCGCGGACGAGTTTGGCCCCCTCCTCAACGCCCTTCCCTATGAACCCCAGAACCCGCTTCTTCCTGACCTCGGCTTGGAGTGGGCCCATCTGGGTGCTCTCGTCCAGGCCGTACCCGATCTTGATATTTGATGCTCCGATGATGACCCTGTTCAAGAACCGCCTGTAGAACGAATCGTCCTCGCCGACGATGACGAGGTTTGCGCCCGCGAGGCAACGTTGGCCGGTGCTGCCGAAGAAGGATGTCATGAGGGAGGACACGGTCTCGTCCACGATGGCGTCGGGCATAACAACTAGGAAGTTCTTCGCCCCGCACTGGGCCTGCACCCGTTTGCCGGAGGCGGCGCCCTCTCGGTAGATGATGTCTCTGCCTATGCTTGTAGAACCGACGAAGGATATTCCTTTGATGTCTGGATGCTTCAGGATGGCGTTCACGGCCTCGGCGTCTCCGTGGACCATGTTTATCACACCGGGCGGGAAGCCCGCCTCGTCGATCAGCTCGAACAGCTTCGTCTGGCTCATGGGCGTCCACGGCGACGGCTTGACGACGTACGTGTTCCCCGTGGCGACGGCGTAGGGCATGAACCAGAGTGGGACCATCAGCGGGAAGTTGAATGGGGCGATGCAGGCGAAGACTCCCAGGGGCTGCTTGACGACACACTCGTCGATCCCCGAGGAGATGTCCTCAAGGTTGTAGCCCATCATCAGGCTCGGGATGCCGGTCGCCACCTCGACGTTCTCGATGCCGCGGCGCGTCTCGCCACGCGCCTCGTCGATGATCTTCCCGTGCTCGACGACGCTGACCCGGCTCATCTCCTCGAAGCTCCCCTCCATCAGCTCCTTGAGCCTGTAGAAGTACCTCGACCTGGTGAGCGGCGGCGTCCGCCTCCACCTGGGAAAGGCCTCGACAGCCGCCTCGACGGCCGCGTTCACGTCCCCCGCCGTGGAGATCGGGACCTTGGCGCAGAGCTTCATGGTGGCGGGGTTGACGACGTCCCTCAATTCGCTGTAGCTTGGCTCGACCCACTCCCCGTTGACGTAGTTCCGTAGGGTCCTGACTTCCTTGATAGGCTCCTCTAACACGACCACACCGTTCGCCCCTTCACGCCGATTTTTCGACGTTTGCCAGCTCTTCGTCCAAGATGGTGAGCGCCCTCGTGAGTTCGTCCTTCGATATCACGAGGGGTGGCTGAAGCCGTATCACGTTCCCCTTCACGCCGCCCGAGCCGAGGAGCACGCCCCTTTTCCTTGCGTTGGTCTTGACCTTCGAAACCTCTTCGATGGCGGGTTTCTTCGTCTTCCTGTCCTTGACGAGCTCCACGCCGATCATGAGCCCCTTTCCCCTCACGTCGCCGATGAGCCGGTGCCTTTCCTTCATCTCCCCTAGCCTTTTCATGACGAATCGTCCCTTCTCTTCGGACTGCTCTGAAAGGCGCTCTTCCTTGAAGATCTCGATGTTCGCGAGTGCTGCTGCACACGAGATCGGGTTGCCACCGAACGTGGAGAGGTGGTCGCCCTTCTCGAAGGCATCCCCAACGTCGGCCCTGGCCATGCACGCGCTCAGCGGCAATCCTCCCGCTATCGCCTTACCGAGTGTCATGATGTCCGGGACGATGCCGGAATGCTCGATAGCGAACATCTTCCCGGTCCGGCCGTACCCGCTCTGCACCTCGTCGACGATGAGCAGTATCCCTCGGGCGTCGAGCTCCTCCTTGACGACCCTGTAATACTCGTCGGGCGGCACGATTATCCCCCCCTCACCCTGGACAGGCTCCCCTATGAAGGCCGCCACGTTGTCTGATGAGTGGTAATTGACGATGTCGTCGAGCTTGCGGGCGCAGAGCAGATCGCATCCCGGATACTTCTTTCCGAACGGGCACCGGTAACAGTAAGGCGCCGGCGCGAAGTACACGCCTGACAGGTACGGCCCCATGTCGTACCTCTTGCGCCGCGCCTGGCCGGTCACGCTCAGGGTGCCGATCGTGCGGCCGTGGAAAGAGCACTCGAGCGCGATGATCTCGTGCCTCTTCGTGAACTTCTTGGCGAGCTTCAGGGCGGTCTCGTTCGCCTCCGCGCCACTGTTGCCGAAAAACGTCTTCTGGAGACCCTTGGGGGTTATCTCGGCCAGTTTCACCGCCAGGTCGGAGGCGGGTACGTTGTGATAGACGTACGAGCAGCAGTGAATGAGCTTCTCTGACTGGGCCTTGATCGCCTCGACGATCTTCGGATGGCAGTGGCCGGCGTTTACGACGGCGATCCCGGCGTAGCAATCGATGTACTCCTTGCCGCCGATGTCCTTCACCGTTGCCCCTCGCCCCTCCACGAGGACGATCGGCTCCATCTCGGTGAAGCTCAACATCCGGTACCTGCTGTCCCTTTCAAAAACCTCGTTGGACATCTCTAGCCACAGATGAGTTCTCTTCCGTCAATGTTTATAAATTGATACATCGACAGATTGAACCCCACCAAAAATACTCACTTATTTCTGCGTTGATATTATCAACATAGAGTTAAAAGAAAATTTGAGTCGAAGCATTTCAAATAAAAAATTAACGTTCGATCCGAAAATGCGTTTCCAAAAGGATGCGTTTCATGCATGTTCATTATGCGGTCACTATTATTCTCCATGAAAATATGCGCGAGTCTTCAAGTTCAATCAGTCTTTTCAAAATAGTCCTTTTAAATTCGCGTTCGTCCCTTGTCATGGTAATCCGTTAAGGCGCATATTCGATGGGCGCGTGTTTTTATTTAAGCAATAATAGGTGAATCGGGGAGAAAATCACATGAGTCGTATCAAGGTGGAGGGAGAGAGGAAGGAGCACAGGGTCTTCCTATACACCCTGAGCACGTGCGGCTGGTGTAAGAAGACGAAGCAGCTGCTCAAGGACAAACAGGTGGAGTACGAGTACATCGACTTCGACACCGCCACCGAACAGGAGCGGAGGGACGCCATGGATTATCTGAGGAAGAGGGGAGAAAGGATAGCGTTCCCCAAGATCATCATAGACGAAGGTACGATCATCTCTGGCTTCAACGAGGACGCCATCAAGGAAGCCCTTGGACTATGACGACGCTCGAAGAGGTCAGACAGCGCGCGGAGATCGACGCGAGGACCCACGGCTGCTACCTGACCCCGGACCAGGCGTTCCTTAACGACCTCTTCGAGGGTCTGAAGAAGAACGAGGAACGATACGGGTACCCGGCGTGCCCATGTCGCATGGCCGTCGGTAAGTTCGAGCTGGACCGCGACATCATATGCCCATGCGACTACCGAGACCCCGACGTCGAGGAGTTCGACGCCTGCTACTGCGCCCTCTACGTGAGCAGGAGGGTGTACGAGGGAAAGAAAACCCTGGGCTCGATCCCAGAGAGGAGGCCACTGGAAAAGCAGCTGAGGGCTTACGGGCTCCCCAGCGAAGCGCCCGACGAGACCGAGGCCGAGCAGAAAACAGCGCCCCCAAGGGAAACGACCCGGATCGAAAGGAAGGCGTTCTACTGCAGGCAGTGTGGCTACGTGGTCTTCCGAGAGGAACCACCGTACGTCTGCCCCATATGCCGAGCGAAGAGAGACAAGTTCTCCGAGTTAATGATCTACTCGGAGTTTACGGACAAAAAATAAGGTTTTTCATCACTTTTCCGTCGAAAAAATACGATGCTGGTGTTGATCGTGGCGTTCTTTTGATATTGAAAACCAGTAAAAAGGCATTATTGTGTTGAGATCCGTTAACTTCCCGATGTGATCAAAGATATTTCTTCGGATGACTGCATGTGATCTCCGTTCAAATCTTCCCAACCGTAGATATAATAAAGGTCTCCATAGTCAGCGATGTGGGGTGTTATGATGTCCGCAAAACACATGCCGCTCGCGTACGTGCCCAATGCGGAAACCCCCCAGAGCAATAGCACCTTTCTGCTTCCTTGGTCTAATCCTTGGATCACGATGTAGTCCTTCACGTTTGGGTCAAATGTCGATTTGGGTATCGCGTATATCGTCCTGCCGCTGGTGGTGTGCCGGAACACGATGTGCGTAGCGTTCTCTTGGTACCAGATCGTTGCCAGCCCGTGATCCTCGTAGTACTTCGTAACCTTGTTCGCGTATCTTCCGCCGAACGCCACCAAATTACCCGTGAACTTGGGTTCGCCAGTAGCCTGATCGACGTACGTGGGGTCACTCACCGAAACGATGTTCTGAGTTGCGTCGGATCTGCCGTAGACGAAGCCCAATGATGAGTCGTCGAACACGTTACCTGTCCTGATGTAATGGATGGTTTTTTGCGGTGCTCCTAGTATTGCCGAGGCGATATCTCGCAAGGAGGCGTTGAGGGACAGCCTGATCGCGTACTCGTTGCGTAGCGATGGGCTGTCGTAACTGAATTGTGTTCCCCAGTGTCTGTTGTACTGGATGCCCACAGTGGCGTTTGCGCCGAAGTCGTAATTCGGATTCTCGAAGGATACGTCTCGGTATTGAAAGATGATGTCCGTTTTGTTTTCGAAAAACAGCGCCTCGAAGGACGCCCTCCCCGTGCTGTAGAATCTGGCGACATCCTTCCATTCGATCGCCAGAATGCGATCGTGTTGCGTCCCCGTAATACCCATGAAGACGACTCCGCGATCGATCTCGGGTTTCATGTTCAATTCCTCCCAAAGCACAGCGACAAACCCTTCAACTCCAAATTCGTTCGATGAGGGTATGGGCGTGTTTTCCCACCCCATCAACCTGTTCTCGAAGTAAAGCACGCCGTCGGGGCTGACAGTCAGATTCGAGTACGACCTCCCGTAGAAATGGATGTTGAACGGAGTCGTGATAACCTGATACGAATAATAGCCCATACAGTTGCCAACATTGTCCTCGCCGAGCTCGATCCATCTGTAGGCCGTATCCGAAATGTAGTACTTAGGCACCGATTCGATAGAGCCAGCAACCGATGTTGAAGCTGGGCTGAATCCGATCGCAATCGATGAAACCGTGATCGTCCGATTGCCCTGCACGCTGGGAGTCCAACTACGGGTGTATATCCCGTCGTCGGCAACTTCATCCGGGAAGATCCCGTCGTCCCTGAGGGTTACACTCGGCTCCCCGCCCGAGAAGGCGGCTTGAACACTCGCCCCGAGTATCGGATTTATAGCCGTGTGAACCCACGCCGACAAATTGTATGCGGCTCCTTTGATCAGTTTGAAGTTATATGTCGGCTCCATCATGGTGATAAGCATCGTCGTGTCGTTGGCTGTCAGCGCTCGTCAGGCGCTTATTCGACCGTTGGACAGGACTTTTCCGCGAAGGCTCGACAGCTTGTCCACGGTGGACAGGATCGAGGTCTTCACCTGAAGGTAGGAGTAGCTCGGGTGCATCGCCAGGATCAGATCTGCGAGCCCAGAGACGTGGGGCGTGGCCATGGAGGTGCCGCTATAGGATGTATAGGTGTTTCCAGGTGTCGTGCTGAGGATGGATTCACCAGGAGCTCCGACGTCGACGGTCGAGCCCCCCCAATTCGAGAATGAAGCCAGATTGTCGTCGCGGTTGGTCGCGGCGACCGAGATTATGTTGTCGTTCGGGTAGCTCGCAGGATAGGACGGCAATAGATCGTTGTTCTGGGCGGCATTGCCCGCGGCGGCTACGAAGAGGATGTCATGAGATCCCGCGGCACTGATCGCGTCGTGGAGTGCTTGGGAGTTTTCGCCGCCGCCCCAGCTGTTGCTCAGGACCCTCACATTTATGCCGTGTTCCTTCATGGCGATGGAGTACTCTATACATTCGATCACATCGTCCGTGAAGCCATAGCCGTCGCTTCCCAAGAACTTCAGCGCCATGATCTTCGTTATCCAGTTGATGCCCGTGACTCCGATCCCGTTGTTGCCGACTGCGCCTATCGTCCCCGCACAGTGAGTACCGTGCCCATTGTCGTCGAACGGATCCGAATCATGATTGAAGGTGTCAATTCCATGGACATCGTCGATATACCCGTTATGATCGTCGTCGATCCCGTTTCCAGGTATCTCGTTCGGGTTACGCCACATGTTGTCCCTCAGGTCGGCGTGGTTGTAATCGATTCCTGTGTCGATCACAGCGACCACGCTGTTGCTTGTGCCAATCTCCAACGCCCATGCTTCTGGAGCGTCGATATCGGCACCGGGAGTGCCACCCAACTGACCCGTGTTACGCAGCCCCCATAATTCTGGAAAACGGGGATCGTTTGGAATCACCTCAGAATCTATTCTCAATACATAGTTTGGCTCGGCGTACTCGACGAACGCGTTCTCTCGAAGCGAATCTAGCGCATCTTTCAGCGTCAAATTATCGGGTATTTTGACCAAGAACGTGCCAGTGAAATCGTGATATCGGATTACGCTGAGGTTGAGAACCGACAATTCGGATGCGGTAGCCGAAATGCCTAGGTTTTTGAATTTGACGAGTAATTCGTTTGGCTTATATCCGTTAGATATGAGGTTATTGTCGATAGAATGCATGTCTGTTATTGTTCGATTTTCTTTTATTTGTATTTGCGATAAAGCGGATAAAGGTTGTAACAATAATGCACAGATTATACCGACTGAAACAAGTATTATGTTGATACGTAGCTTCCTATTCAGTTTCATGTGAATCGAATACATCGTTCTTGGATTAAAATTTTTCCTATATTATATTAAAAAGATAGATAAATCCAACTATTTTTTAATATTTGATAAAAAAATAATAAATTTTTCAGTAAATATCAAAGACGAAAGCTGTAACCTACGGCTTAAATCAAGTGAGATAACACATAAAAATCTATTAACTATCATTAATTGGACAAATACATTGATCAACGAAGAGAGATGGCCATGTTAATTCTAACGGATGCTGACGTTGAGCGGCTCATCTCCATGCGCGAGGCCATCGACGCCGTGGAGGAGGCGTTCGGAGAGTACACCGAGGGAAAGGCGCTGATGCCTCCGCGCTCCACGCTCATGCTCGAGAGGTTCGGGGGCAGCGTCTCCGTCATGCTCTCGTACCTCGAGGAGATGAAAGCCTTCGCCACCAAGATCATCTCGATATATCCCCGCAACTCCGAGAGGGGGCTTCCCACGACCGTGGCGTGGGTGGTGGTCAACGACCCGGAGACGGGGACGCTGCAGGGCCTCATGGAAGCGACGTACCTGACCGCCCTCCGAACAGGCGCGGTCACGGGCGTCGCGGCGCGCTATCTGGCGCCCAGGGGCAGCAGGGTGGCTGCTCTCATAGGGTGCGGCGTCCAGGGACGCACGCAGGCGTGGGCCTTGACGGAGACATGTAAACTGGACGCGATGAGGCTTTTCGACGTGTCTCGCGAGAGCATCAGGAGGTTTGTCGATGATATGGGCCCAAAGTTGGGCGTCGATCTGATCAAGACAGAGAGCGGGGTGGAGGCTGTTAAGGGCGCGGATGTGGTCGTGACGGCGACGACGTCGAGGGAGCCCGTCGTCCGCCGGAGCTGGCTCGGCGACCAGGTCCACGTGAGCGCCGTCGGCAGCTTCTATTCGGACCACAGAGAGCTCGACACCGAGACGATCAGGCAGGCGAAGGTCGTGGTCGACAGCCGGGAGGCGGCGCTCGAGGAGGCCGGCGACATCATCATCCCCCTCAAAGAAGGAGCCATAAGTAATGATCATATCTACGCCGAGCTCGGCGAGCTGGTCCTGGGAAGGAAAAGAGGCCGGGTCGAGGGCGACGGGTTGACTGTGTTCAAGAGCGTGGGTCTCGCTATACAGGACTCGTCAGTGGCAAAAATCGTTCTACAGAAAATCAGCCATACATAGATTCTCTTTGTCCCTGAAAGGAATTATCAGCTTTAGAAGAGAAAATGAGGAGAGCAGATGAGTTCTACGAAGAAGATGACGTAACCCAACGTCCTATTCATGGCTTTGCTCGTCATGCTGGCGATCTGGCTCGTCCTGGAACTCATCGATGATTACAACAGCTCGATGTGGACATACTACACAAGGGAATGTCGAGACCACCTCCTTTACGTTGCGGCTTCCCTAAACATGGCCATCATTTTATTGCGAAAAAGGTTGAAGATCTGAACCCGAAATGAAATACGCCCTAGAACGGATGTTCGGATCCCCACATGGCTTTATAACCTCTCGTAATTTCTAATACTGAACTCGGGGGGGTCGACAATGGGCACCAAAGGTGCGCGTAAAAGAGCTTCATTCCGTGTCACTGTGGACGAGGAACGCTGCAAGGGGTGCCTCCTGTGCGTTTACGCTTGCAGAAAGGTCGGAGGCGGCGCCCTGAAGGAGTCGGAGAAAAAGACCGCCCTCGGAGGGCCGCTTCCCGCAGCGAAGGGGGAGTGCACAGGATGTCGCTGGTGCGAGCGCTACTGCCCGGACTTCAGCATCGCCGTAGAGGAGGCCGAGGGTTGCTGAAGCCCGGGAGACACCTCGTCCTCGGGAACGTGGCGTGCGCCGAGGGTGCGATCAGGGCGGGCTGTCGCTTCTTCGCGGGATACCCCATCACGCCGGCGAACGAGATATCGCACCACATGGCGTCCGAGCTCCCGAGGGCGGGCGGCTTCTTCCTGCAGATGGAGGACGAGCTCGCCTCGATGGGGGCGGTAATCGGCGCCTCGTGGGCGGGCGCCAAGGCGATGACGGCGACTTCGGGCCCCGGGTTCAGCCTGATGCAGGAGAACATCGGCTACGCCCACATGACCGAGACGCCGTGCGTCGTCGTCGACGTCCAGCGGAGCGGGCCTTCGACTGGTCAGTCGACGATGCCCTCGCAGCAGGACGTGTATCAGGCTAGGTACGGCGCCCACGGCGACTACGAAGTCATCGCCCTTGCGCCGTGGTCGGTGCAGGAGATGTTCGAACTGACGGTGCGCGCCTTCAACCTGGCCGAGCGGTTCAGGACGCCCGTGATGCTGATGTCGGACGGCGTCATCGGCCACATCAAGGAGAAGCTGGTCGTTCCCAGGGAGATCGAAACGATCGAGAGGCGCAGAACAACGAACGCCAGTTGCACCCCATTCGGCACGGATGATCCGAGTGGCGTTCCGGATATGCCCCTCTTCGGAGACGGCTGTCAGCTCCTGGTCACGGGCTCCACGCACAGGCCCAACGGCCTCAGGGACGACAACCCGAGGTACCACCAGATGATCGTCGACAGGATCAGGGGCAAGATCCTCAGAGCCGAGAGCGAGATCGCCGACACGGTCAAGATGTACATGGACGACGCCGAGATCGCTGTCGTCTCCTACGGCGCGTCGGCCCGCCCCAGCTACGGCGCCGTTGAAAGGGCGAGGGCGGAGGGCGTCAAGGCCGGTATCCTCCGGCTCAGGACCCTCTGGCCCTTCCCCGAGAAGGAGGTATCCGATCTAGCCGAAAATGTGGATGCGATTCTCGTGGTTGAGATGAACGTCGGCAAAGTCGTCCGGGAGGTCGAGAGGGTCGCGTGCGGGCGCTCAAGGGTCATATCGATACCCAAGGTCGGCGGAGTCCTCCAATCGGTCGACGAGGTGCACGGAGCCATCGGGAGGGCGATCTGACGTCGACCAAACCCCTCAGCTACTACAGGGACAGGTACATCCGCGCCCAGCCCTCGGCGTTCTGCCCGGGCTGCGGAAACGGCATGATACTCAACGCATTCGTGCGCGCCGTCGACGAGCTTCAGATCCCGCAGGACAAGATCCTGTGCGTCTCCGGCATCGGCTGCTCGGCGTGGATCCCGAGTCCTAATTTCCGCGGGGACACGCTGCACACGACCCACGGCAGGGCCCTCGCCTTCGCCACGGGCGCGAAGGTCTTCAACAGCGACCTGAAGACCATTGTGTTCACGGGGGACGGGGACGGCGCGGGCATCGGTGGCAACCACCTCATCCACGCGGCCAGGAGGAACATAGGCATCACGACCATCCTCGTGAACAACATGAACTACGGGATGACGGGCGGGCAGATCGCCCCGACGACGCCCCACGGGAGCGTAACTGAGACATCGCCCTACGGGAACCCCGAGAACCCCTTCGATCTGGCGGAGCTCGTAGCGGCTGCGGGCGCCACGTACGTTGCGAGATGGACCACGTACCACATTGTGGAGCTCACACGCAGCATCCGGGAGGCGCTGCAGCACAGGGGCTTCTCATTCATCGAGGTCCTCAGCCAGTGCCCCACCCAGCAGAGGCGCATGTTCGGCATGACGGGCCCGATGCAGGAGATCCCGCAAAGGATTCTGGAGATGTTCTCGGAGAGCACCTACACGCGGGGCAGGCCCCCCGGCGGAAACTACTTCTACGTCATCCCAAGCGGATCCCCCGAGGAAGCCCTCAGGGAAGTTGGAGAAGCCCTGGATGGCGTCGAGGCGTCGATTAAAATCGTGGATCACATTGCATTCGGCCGAACGATCAGGATCGATACAAAGGATCAGGAAGTGGCCAAAGAAAAATTAAAAGATATGAGTACCGTGGAGAGGCTGGCTGGTCCGCTGGAGGGAAAGCGGGAGCTCGGCGTCTTCGTCAGGGAGGAGAGGCCCGAGTTCACGGAAACTCTCAAGGGCATAATAAGAAAGGCTCGGGGCGAATGACGATGGAGCTGAGGATCCTCCTCTCCGGCACCGGAGGACAGGGCGTCATCGCCACGGGCGAGTTCCTGTCCGACGCGCTGTTCAGGGCCGGCTACGAGGTGGTCAACACGCGCAGCTACGGGGCAGAGGCGCGCGGCGGCAGCAGCCGCTCCGAGGTCATCGCCTCGGACGGGGAGATATACGACCTCGAGCTGGGCGACGTGGACATCATCGTCGCCATGTCGATGCACGCCTACGGGCGATTCATCGATCGGGTCAGGCCGAATGGGCTCGTCCTCGTCGAAACAGAGGTCCTAAACAGGCTCGAGAAGGACAAGCTGAGGAACGATGTCAAGCTCCTGTCCGTCCCAGCGAGCGAGACGGCGGTCGGGCTGGGCAACCCGATCGTCGCCAACATGGTGTTCCTCGGGGCGCTGTGCAAGCGCACGGGTCTGCTGACGGTCGACAGGCTCGAAGAGGCAGTGAAGACGCTGATGCGCCCCAGCCTCCACGGGATAAACCTCAGGGCGCTGAGGGCGGGCTTCGACCTCGTCTGATTCACCATGAGCCCCGTGAAAAGCATGGAGCGCGAGTATCCCGAAGCCCCCATCGCTGGTGTAGCCGCCACGATCTTCTCGGGCGACTCGGTTCTCCTGGTCAGGCGTGGGAACGAGCCCGCGAAGGGGAAGTGGGGCCTCCCAGGTGGGGTCATTGAGCTCGGGGAGACTGTCGAGGAGGCCGTCGTCAGGGAGGTGAAGGAGGAGACGGGTATCGACGTCCGACCCATACGCCTGATCACCGCATTAGACTCGATCGTCAGAGACGACGAGGGTCGGATCCGATTCCACTACGTCATCTTCGAATACCTGTGCGAGGCCACAGGCGGTGCCCTCAACGCATCATCCGATGTACAGGATGCCCGCTGGTTCACGTTTAATTCGATCGATGCCATTGACATACTGCCCTGGACGAGGCGATTCATCGAGAGGGTCAAAAAAGGTCAGTGAGATTTCGCTATTTCCCTGAACCCCACTAGATAGCCCTTCATCATCAACATCTCTGCATTCAAAAAGGGTTCTAGGAATAAGACAACGCGCTGGCAACCATTTTATCTGCTCCTCGCCCTGATACGCCTGAGGGAGCTCGGGCGTGTTCAGGGTCAGCATCGATGTGGGCGGCACGTTTACGGACCTCGTGGCGTTGGACGAGGAATCGGGAGAACTGCTGAACATCAAGGTTCCATCGATCCCGAGAAGCCCAGAGAAGGGCGTTACGGACGCCATGAGGACGTTTTTTCTTCGAGAATCGGCACCTTCGGTCAGGATGATCGGGCACGCGACGACCATCGCGACGAACGCCCTGCTCGGTCAAACGGACTTGGAGCTTCCCAAAACGGCACTGATCACGACGCGAGGCTTCAGGGACGTCGTCGAGATAGGACGGCAGAGGCGGGCTGAGGTCTACAACCTCTTCTTCCGGCGGCCGCCCATGCTCGTGGAGCGACGCCTCCGATACGAGGTCGAAGAACGAACCGACTCTGAGGGGAATGTCCTGGTCCCGCTCAACAGGAAAGACGTCGAAACGGCGCTCGACGAGGTCGAGGAGGAGGGGGTCGCCGCCCTGGTCGTCGGCTTCATCAACTCTTACGCGAACTCGAGCAACGAGGAGGAGGCGCTGCGGATCGTCAGGAAGCGACTCCCGCATCTGCACGCAGTGGCTTCGAGCCGAATCTCGAACGAGTACCGTGAATATGAACGGTTGAGCACCGCTATCGTAAACGCTGTCCTAATGCCGATAATCGATAGGTACATCTCCAGGCTCGCCTCCGACCTCAAGGGGCTGGGCATAGACGCGCCCTTTTATATGATGCAGTCGAACGGCGGAGTCGCAACTCCAGACGTCGTCGCAGAGAGGCCTGCGACCATCGTCGAGTCCGGGCCGGCGTCGGGCGTCATCGCCGCGTCCTGGCTGGGGGAGGTCGTCGGCGAGAGCGAAATCATCAGCTTCGACATGGGCGGCACAACGGCGAAGGCCGGGGCGGTTCGGGGGCACGCTCCTGAGGTTTTGCAGGAATACGAGGTCGCCGGGAGGGTGCACATGGGAAGGCTCGTAAAGGGGAGTGGCTATCCCGTGCGGTACCCCTTCATAGACTTGGCGGAGTGCAGCGCCGGCGGAGGGACCATCGCGAGGGTCGACGAAGCCGGCGCGCTCCTAGTTGGGCCCGTGAGCGCTGGGGCCGACCCCGGGCCCGCCTGCTACGGAAGAGGTGGTACGAGGCCGACCATAACCGACGCGAACCTGATCCTGGGGAGGCTCAATCCGCACAGCCTGCTCGGTGGACAGATGAGCATTTTCCCAGACAAAGCCAGACAAGCGATGGAACAACTCGGCGAACAGCTTCACACGGGTACCGATGATGCGGCTGTCAGCATCACAGAGATCGCCAACTCGATGATGTCGAAGATACTGAGGATCGTGTCGATCGAGCGTGGATTCGACCCCCGCCGATTCGCCCTGGTCGCATTCGGAGGGGCTGGCCCGATGCACGCCTGCGCCCTCGCCGAGGAGCTCCATATGAGCAGGATCGTCGTCCCGCCCAGCCCGGGCATGTTTTCTGCCCTCGGCCTCCTGACGGCCGATCTCTTCCACGATTCCAAGCGCGCCATCATGAAGCGCACGGACGCCCTGAACCCATCGGAGTTGGAGAAGAGGTTTCAGGAAATGGAGGTGGAGGGGAGGAGAACCCTGTCCGCCGAGGGCGTGGATCCACGCGATATGCGATTTGTGAGACTGCTCGATATGCGCTACTATCGTCAGTCCTTCGAGCTCACGGTGGAGGCCGTGGAGCCATTCGACGAAAACGCGCTGCGCTCAGCGTGCTCGGCCTTCCATGGCAGACATCGGGATGTTTACGGGTATTCGGTCGAGGATGAGCCCATCGAGGTCGTCAACGCCCTGCTGAGGGCAGTCGGATTGATCCCCAGGCCGCATCCCAAGCAACTCGCTCCAAGTTCCGGAAAGATCCTACCCCGGGAACGGCGTCGAGTGTATTTCGAGACGACATCATCATGGGAGGAGACGCCGGTGTTCGACCGAGAGAAGATGAGAGCCGGCGATACCTTTGTGGGACCAGCGATCGTGGAGCAGTACGACGCCACGGCCGTCATATATCCCGGCTGGGGTGCGTCCGTCGACGTCTACGGCGACATGATCCTTCGGAGGAGAGGTGCATGAGCGTCGACGCCACGACGGTGGAGGTCATCAGGGGTGCCCTCGTCTATGCGGCCGAGGAGATGGGGATCGCCCTGAGGAAGTCCGCGTACTCGCCCAACATAAAGGAACGGATGGATCACAGCTGCGCGCTCTTCGATCGGAGGCGCAGGCTCGTCGCTCAGGCCGAGTACATCCCCGTCCACTTGGGCTCGATGGCCCTCGCCGTCAGGGAGGGCCTGGGCAACTACAGGGGGCGGCTCGACGCCGGCGACATGCTGCTGCTCAACGATCCGTACCTTAGCGGCACACATCTCCCGGATCTGACATTGATATCGCCTATCCACCACGGTGGGGAGCTCATCGGATACGCCGCGAACAAGGCCCACCACACGGACGTCGGCGGAAAGGCGCCTGGTAGCATCGCCGGCGACTCGACCGACCTGTTCCAGGAGGGGCTCATCATCCCCCCGGTCAAATTCGTCAGGGGAGGTGCCGTCGATCCGGACATCGCGGAGATGATAAAGAGCAACGTACGCTCGCCCGAGACCCAGATGGGCGACCTCAGGGCGCAGGTGGCGGCGAACAACACGGGCTCTGCCCGATTCCTGGAGCTGGTCGAGGAACATGGCGCCGAGTCCGTGCATGCCGCGATGGAGGCGGCGATGGACTACTCCGAGCGTCGCATGCGCGTGGCGATCGACTCGATGCCCGAGGGTGTCTACGAAGCGAGCGACCTTATGGAGGACACGGGCACGGGCGAGGAGCCCGTCACGATCACGGTGAGGGTGAATATTACGGGTGACGAGATAGCATTCGACTATTCGGGGACGTCACCACAAGTCGACGGCCCAGTCAACGCGCCACTGGGGGTGACGATCGCCGGGATATATTATACGCTCATCTCCGTCACCGATCCCACGATCCCCGTGAATGATGGGTGTTTCCGCCCGATCACGCTCCATATCCCGAAGGGATGCCTGATGAACCCTATCCGCCCCGCCCCCGTCGCCGGTGGCAACGTCGAGACGAGCCAGAGGAACGTTGACGTCCTGATGCGCGCGTTCGCCCAGATCCTGCCCGACAGGGTGCCGGCGGCCGGCCAGGGAACCATGAACAACGTCAGCATCGGCGGGCTCGATCGCGACGGAGCGCCGTGGGCATTCTACGAGACCATCGGCGGGGGAAGCGGGGGCAGGCCGGGCTCTGATGGGGTCGACGGTGTTCACGTGAACATGACGAACACGATGAACACGCCGATCGAGGCGCTCGAGGCATACCTCCCCCTCAGGTTCGAGTCGTACCGTCTGAGGGCCGACAGCGGCGGAGCGGGGCGGTGGCGAGGCGGCTGCGGGATCGAGAGGAGCTGGACCCTGCTCGCGACGAAGGCGACGCTCTCCATCCTCGCCGAGAGGAACAAGATCCGTCCGTGGGGCCTATACGGAGGGCTTCCTGGCGAGCTGGGCGAGTACCTTCTCAGGCATAGGGACGGCGGCACAACGAAGCTGCCCTCGAAATGCACGATCAACCTAGAGCATGGCGACACCCTTATCGCAAGAACCCCGGGAGGCGGCGGTTACGGCGATCCCATGAGCAGGGATCCTCTTCTGGTTCTCAGGGACGTTTTGAACGGCCTCGTTTCCATCGAGGCAGCCGAGAGGGACCACGGTGTCGTGTTCACGGAAAATGGAAAGCTGGTTGACATCGAGGCGACCGAGAGGCTCAGGAAGTCTCGTGCGAGTCATGTTCCTTCGGCTTTCAGGCCTTGAAGTATCCCCTCATGATCAGGATGAGCACCAGACTGGCGAGGGTGAAAGCGGCCGAGAAATAGAAAACCCATTCCAGGGACGATATGGAGACGATGAAGCTCATCACGAACATGCCGATGGTGCCGCCCAGAGACATGACAGTGCCCCACAGGCCAGTGCCCGCGCCCCTCTCGTTCTCGGGGAGCGCATCGAATATCGTCACCTGGGACACGGGGAAGACAAGGGCCGCGCCCAAACCGATCATCGCCATGAAGAAGACCAGCCCTTCGGCGCCCGTGAAGATGGGGATGAACGCGAAGCCGATGATGCTGACTGTGAGGCCAAGGACTATGGGAGTTAGGCGACCGATCCTGTCTGAAACGATCCCCATAAACGGCAGGGCGATACCCATGAGGAGCGCGTTCAACGTGAGCGAAACACCGATCATCAACTCGTTGAAACCAAGTCCCGCCGCGAACAGCGGGAAAAACGTCGATATACCCGAGTTACAGAAGGAGTGCGAGAAAATGGTGATGGAGGCGACCATCACGCGCCTGTTCTTCAGCTGCCTCACGATGGTGCTAGGGAACTCGCGAAGCGTCCTACCCACCTCGTTGGAGGCGCCACCGAGGCTGATGTTCGACTCGTCCTTCGCATAGAAGAAAATGACGACGACGCTCGCCAGGGTGATGAACGAGGCGAGTTGGAAGATGTATCTGTAGGAGGGCAACACCGATGTGAGGAGACCACCGACGAACGGCCCTATGATCGAACTTATCGCCCACCCGAGATGGAAACGGCCCATCGCCTCGCCCACATTCTCCGGCGGATAAAGGTTCGAGGCGTACGCCTCGGACGGCGGGTAATACAGGGAGATCCCAAAGCCGCTTATCAACATGGCCAGCAGCGGCAGGAACGTGTCGTGTGAGACTGAGTAGATGAACGGAGTGAGGGCAAGCATGAAGAGACCGATGAGCATGAGCCGCTTCCGGCCCAATCGGTCGCTCATCGAGCCGATGGGGGCGCGGATGATCGTCTGCACGATGTTCCTGATGTTATAGACGAGTCCGATCGCGGCCGCCGAGATCCCCAGGCTCGCGAAGAAGAGGGGCTGGAAGGACGCTGGCATAGCGTCTCCGAAGGTCGAGAGTAAGTTCGCCACGAATATGGCGAGGAAGATCCGCCGCTTGCCCTTGTCCAAACACATCCGTCCAGGAGCTAACTCGGGGTTAGATTCAATCCAGAAATTAAAGCGTTGCGACGCCTGAACAAGGAATTTAAGCCGCGGACGCGCGACTTCAAGGGAATGTGTCTGGCAATCCCCGGAATCGTCGAGTCCGTCGATGGACGGAGTGCCGTCGTCGATTTCGGCGGGGTAAAGCGGGAGGCGATGCTCGACCTCATGGAAGATGGCTCGGTCAAGCCCGGAACGTACGTTATCGTACACACGGGCTTTGTCATCCAGCTCCTCGACAAGGAGGAAGCCGAGAAGACGCTCGACACGTGGCGAGAGCTCTTGTCACAGATGGACATCCAATCGGCATAACATCTCGAAATCACCTCTCTTATAGAACAGTCTTCTTCGTCGATGAATTTTATAAACGCTACAATTAATTCTAAAAACAATTCGCGAATGAGAGTGAATGGCTTTCATTCTCCATGTACTCGAAATGATACAGGAGCAAAGACAGTATTTAAAAGCCTTCAATCTTCCCTTTTCTCCGGTTGTCATGAAGCTCTATCCAAGGGATGGATTCCTGCGCAGCGAGGGTCATAGGCTCCATTACCTGCTCTGGGGTGGTAGGGGACCCAAGGTGGTTTTGCTTCACAGCATGGGTATGGACGCGTATGGCTTCGAGGCGCTGGGGGACGCTCTTCAGGACGAGTATCAGCTCCTCGCCTTCGACATCCTCGACCACGGGGACTCGGAGAAGCCGAGGGAGCCCATAGACGCCGTCAGGCATTCCGAGGTGATGCGGGGAGGCTACAGGCAGCTGGGCTTCTTCCCGAACGTCCTCGTCGGGCACAGCGTCGGCGGTATGATGGGCATGATACTGGCGGCGGAGCACCCCGACGAGATCGGAGGGCTCGTGCTCGTCGACATCGCCCCCTTCGACCCGTCCAGCAGGCCCAGCCGACCTCCACCGCCGGAATCGTTCTCGAACGAGGACGAGGCGAGGAGATACCTCGAGCAGCGCTACCCAGGCTTCGCGGCCGAGGCCTACGAGAACCGAATGAAACACGCATTCACACGGGACGAGAGGGGAAGGATGCGGCTGAAGGCGACGGGAGAGACGATACGCCGGAGCCTCGCCGTGGACCTGTGGCCATATGTCGAACGGATTCAGGCACCCACTCTCCTGATCCTGGGCGGCAGCAGCGACCTCGTCGGCCAAGGGACCCTCGAGCGGATGAAGAGGACCCTGCCGCAGCTGAAGGTCGAAACGGTGGAGGGCGCGACGCACATGGTCCCCCAGGACAAACCGGAGGAGTTCGAGCGGCTCGTACGAAGGTTCCTTGAGGATTCATGATGGATCATCTTCTGGTTCGATGAGAGGCGAACAGGATAGGAAACGCCAAAGATTTCGTTGACTCCTTTTTTCTCCTCGGATTCTTTATAGGATAAACCGAAATGGCATGTTCATCTAAGTTCATGAATCCATCGAAAATATCTCAATCGAAATATATTATTTTTTAGCTAGAATCGCCCTTATTTCGTCGTCGGTGGCGTTCTTTTTGATGTCGATCTTCTCATCCAGAGGCTTCAGATGGCCGATATTGACCCGCCTCCGCCTGACGCCCGTAACGTCCTTGGGGCCCGTGACGAGGACGTGGTTCTTGTCGATGATGTCCACGATAACGCAGCGTTTTCCCGCGTCCCTGCCAGAGAGCTTCATGCACACGCGACCTACTTCCATGGACGTTTTGTATCACCTGCCTGAGCAGTATTCCTCCACTACTCTTTTAAGGATTCTCGCGGTGCCGCTGGGGTCGAAGAGCTCCGTATTGATGACGACATCGTAGATCGACAGATCGGACACGTTTATCCCGTAGAATCTTTTGAACCTCTCTCGCTCGCTGTGCTCCCTGAGGATCGTCTTTTCCCTGGCCTCATCCAGCGTGATGCGGTCACGGACCGCGATCCTCATCAATCGCGCGTCCAGGGGGGCCGTGAGCATTATCTTGATGTGGGCGTTCTTCGCCATCCAGCCCGAGAGCGTCGCGTCGATGACGACCCCGCCCGACGAGGACTCGGCCTTGGTGCGTTCGTCGAGCGATCGGTCTATCTCCGGATCCTCCTCAGCGATACGTGACATCTCCTCGGGGCTCAGGCCCCTCTCCTCGGACATCCTCCTGAAGATGGTCCCGATCGACACGTATCGAAGGCCGAACGCCTCCGCCAATCTTTTCGCTTGAGTCGATTTGCCGGTGCCGTGGAGTCCGCTGATGGCGATCACGAGTCGTTCCTTGAAGGTGTCGTCCCAACTCCCCTTCAAGGTCGAGTCACTTCTCAGATGTGATTTCAGGCTCTATCTCGAACGATAAGCCTAGAACCCGGCGCGCGATGATGCCGGCCGACAGGGAGCTGATGATGTACCATGAGCTGAAGGTAAGCTGCGTTCCGAACAGCGGGATCTCGAAGGGCGCGAAGGCGATTACCCCTGTGAAGAAGTTCGTGAAGACCTGCCAGATTATGAGGAAGGGAACGAAGAAGAGAAGGGTAGTCTTCATCTGGTTCATCGTCATTTTCTGCTGGATCTTCATTATGTCCTGCTGCTGCTTCTGAGCCTTGGCGATCTGCCGCTGATTCTTGGTCTTCATGGCGGCCATGAGTTCCTGCCTGACATGGTAGGAGTCGATGGTGAACTTCTTGTACTCGTCCATGTCTATGACCATCCGGTTGACCAACGTCGTCACCAAGCCGATGGCCATGGAGATCAGTAGGACCAACAGCGTTGATGTGGGGATCTGCCGAAGTACGCTGAGATCCTGAGCTATCAGGTTCGACAGAATCGATAGGATTTCCATCGTGTAGTTCTCTCTCAAACTCTCTGCAGTGTTGTATAAAAAGTGTGTTGGCGTCACTCCGCGGCGGACTGCATGCAGAAGGTGCGCCAGCTCAGGCAGATCGTCTTCGGGTGTGCGGCCCTCGCCTCGTCGAGGCGCCCCACCACGGTGTTCCTCGGCGCCGACAACACGTCGTCGGGTTTAGAGTACGCCATGTCGGAGATCCCCTTGACGGCATCGATGAACTCGTCGAGCGCCTCCTGTGGCTCCGTCTCAGTGGGCTCGATCATGAGTGCCTCCGGTACGATTAGCGGGAAGTACGTCGTCGGCGCGTGGATTCCGTAGTCCAGGAGCTTCTTCGAGATGTTGAGCGCGCGGACGCCCGTCTCCTCCGCCATCTTGGCGGCGCTCAGAACCGCCTCGTGCTTGCGGGGTTTATTTGGCGCGTAGGGGAGTGATAGCCCGCGCACGTCCTTCAGCTTTTGTGCCACATAGTTTGAGTTGAGCACGGAGATCTCCGAGACCGTTTTTAGGCCCGTACCACCGAGCGATAGGGTATAGGTGTAGGCCTTTAGGATCGGCGAGACGTTGCCGTAGTACGCGCGGATCTTGCCGATGGTCCTTGGCTTGTCGTAGTTGAAACGGAAGATGCCGTCCATAAGCTCCAGCGTCGGAACTGGCAGGTAGTCGGCGAGGAAAGATTTGACGCCCACCGGACCCGAGCCGGGGCCTCCCCCGCCGTGGGGCGTCGAGAACGTCTTGTGGAGGTTGATGTGGACGACGTCGAACCCCATGTCTCCGGGTCTACACTTGCCCATTATCGCGTTCATGTTCGCGCCGTCGTAGTACATCAGCCCGCCGGCGCCGTGGACGGTGTCGGCGATCTCGGCGATGCTGCTCTCGAACAGGCCGAGGGTGTTGGGGTTTGTCAGCATCAGCCCGGCGGTGTGCTCGCCCACGGCGCTCTTCAGCGCCTCGAGGTCGACGGTGCCCTCCCCGTTCGAAGGTATCTCGACGGTCTTGAATCCCGCCATGATGGCGCTTGCGGGGTTCGTTCCGTGGGCGGAGTCGGGGATAATGATCTCCGTGCGCACGTCGAGTTCCCCGCGGGTGGCGTGGTACGCACGCATGATGAGGTTGCCCAGGAACTCGCCGTGCGCGCCGGCGGCGGGCTCCAGGCTCGCGTCGTCCATGCCCGTCACCTCGAGGTACCACAACTTCATCTGGTACATGATCTCGAGGATCCCCTGCACGGTGGATTCGTCCTGCTCTGGGTGGATCTCAGTGATCTTGGGATGCGACGCGATCACCTCGTTGATAACCGGGTTGTACTTCATCGTACAGCTTCCGAGCGGATATAAGACGCCCGAGTTGACCCCGTAGTTCATCTGGGACAGGTGTATGAAGTGGCGCAGCACCTGGACCTCGGATAACTCGGGCAGCTTAGGCTCTTCCTCCCTGATCATGTTCGCGGGCACGAGTTCCTCGACGTCGCCGACGGCGTCGCTCACCTCCAGCTCGACGGACGGGACGGCGAATCCCATTCTCCCCTCCCTGCTCAGCTCGAAGATGATGGGCTCGTCCCAGTCGGCCTGCCTGAACCGCCTCATGCTCATTCCTCCAACGCCTCCTTCAGGGCGTTGACGAGGCGGTCGATGTCCTTCTTGCCGTGCATCTCCGTGACACAGTAGAGCGCGGACTCCCCGAACTCGGGGAACTCGTTCACGAGCGACTTGCCGCCGTGTATCCTTCCCTTCAGCAGCTCCCCGTGGACGTCGGCCGCCGCCTTGCTCTCGAAACTCACGGTGAACTCCTTGAAGTGGTAGCTGTTGAAGATGGGGGCGCGCACGTTCGGAAGTTCGCCGATCCTCCTCATGGCGTAGTGGGCGCGGCTCGTCACAACCTCGCAGAGTTCCCGCAGCCCCGATGGGCCCAGCAGCGACAGGTAGACGGCGCCGGCCAGCGCGCACAGCGCCTCGTTCGTGCAGATGTTGGAGGTCGCCTTCTCGCGCCTAATATGCTGCTCCCTCGTCTGCAGCGTCATGACGAACCCTTTCTTGACGCCGTCCAGCGTCTGGGTCAGGCCTATGATCCTCCCAGGCATCTGCCTGATCATCTTCGGATCGTTGCGGCACGCGAAGAGCCCGAGCAGCGGGCCGCCGAAGTTCATGTGGTTGCCGAGGGGCTGCCCCTCCCCGATGACGATGTCCGCATCGTAGTCCCCCGGCGCCTTCAGCAGACCCAGCGAGATGGGATCGACGCCGACGATGAAGAGGGCCCCCGCGTCGTGGGCCGTCTCGGCGATCGCCTCGACGCCCTCCTCCACGAAGCCCAGGTAGGATGGGTTCTCGACGTAGACGGCAGCGAGCTTGTCGTCCACCTTCTCCTTCAGGTCCTCCGGTTCGATGAGGCCCGTCGTGCTGTCGTAGTCGACCTGCACGACCTTCATCACGACGGGCTCCGCGTAGGCCCTTAGGACGGCGAGCCTCTGTGGGCTGATCAGGTACGGGACGGCCACCACGTCCCGCTGCGTGAGCCTGCTCGCCATTCTGGCGGCCTCGCCCAGCGCCGAGGACCAGTCGTACAGCGAGGCGCTGGCCACCTCGAGGCCGACGAGCTCACAGATGAGGCTCTGGTACTCGAACGCCGCCTGGAGCATGCCCTGGCTGATCTCGGGCTGATACGGCGTGTAGCTCGTGAGGAACTCGGCGCGATGGACGATCTCGTCGACGACGGCGGGCACATAGTGCGGCCAGACGCCGCCGCCGAGGAAGGGAGCGCAGCTTAGGCTCCAGTTCTTCTCCAAAAGTCCGAGCACGAGGGCCTTGACCTCCGCCTCCGTGAACGGGCCCGGGATGTTGAGATCGCCGTCGAACCTCAGCTCCTCGGGTATGTCTGAGAAGAGGTCGTCGATGGAGTGGATGTTGAGGGCCTCCATCATGCCCTCCTTGATGTCGCTCACGCTGTTCGGCAGGTAGGGGTGAACCTTACTCACTTCGCGCACCACCGATCACGACTCTAACCACTCACCAATCGCACTCTTGTTAAATTAGCTTTACTGCCCGAAGGCGACCGTTTTCGCCCCACGATTTAAATTCGGGATGTGTAGCTATACACTCTACGTGCCTGATATGAGACGAACGCTAGCTTCAACCCTCGTGATCCTCATGTTGATCCCGTTCGCCGGCTCCATTCTAGGAGTCCGATGCCAAGCGGCTTTACCTCAACCCGTGGTCTCGGATCAACGAAACGTTGAGGTGATGGAGGCCGGTCTCTTGACGATGAACGACACGTTCACGCTCAGGGCTCCCCTGGGTGAGACGATGACCGTCTCAAGCTTCAAGGTCGGCTTCCATTCGTCTTTCATCGATGAGCGTCGTATCTTCGAGGTGCTACAAGATGGCGTATGGAAACTCCTCGACTATAAAGAAACGGATATCAAGGTTTCAGGATTCCGCGAGTACGAGTTGGAGCTGCCCACGTCCGTCACGCTCACCGACACCAGCTCCCTGAAGATAAGAGCCTCGCATCTGTTCATCAATCGCGTCAGCTGGGAAAACAGCAGCTACGTGACCAGGATACCCATTTACCCGATGTTCGCGTACAAAATGTCATCGTTCACCTTCAATCTGACGCTTCCCTCCGGCGCGGTGTTAGATAACATCATTTCACCCCATCCCTTCACAAATTCCTCCGCTGGGAGCACATGGTCCGTCGGATACACTGCCGAGGATTTGACGTGGTTTCAGAATGATAACGTATCGATCGTGTACACGCCCGCCCCAAGCGATGAATACCTGCTCGAGTGCGAGCTCCTGAAGCGGGGTGTCTCGATATTCGACGGCGGCCTGAGGAGTGAGGACGCCTATGTCTTGATCAACAGGGGCGAATCAATAGCGAGCTTTCACCTGAAGCTCCCATCTGGAGCTTCTGACGTCGGTGCGTGGGACGGGGTCGGGGTGCTCAACGTCGAGTACTTAGCCGCGAATGCGAACCAGACCTACAGCGACCTATTCGTAGTCCCGCGATCGAGCTTTACTCAGATCAGCCGTTGGAGTTTCACCGTCGGGTACACGTTGCCGCACGATGGTCGACTCGCGAGCGATGGGGACAAGTTTACGCTCACATATCCCGTTTACGGCTTTCCCAGCTTCGTACACGACCTCGAACTTGTGGTTACACTCCCTGAGGGTGGAGAATTCATCACCTCGGATCCAGCCCCAGCGTCGGTCACCCAGATATCATCACTGGTGAAGCAGGTGAACACGGAGTTCGGCGCGGTCGCCCCATTCGAACGCCCACAGGCGACAGTCGAATACGGCAGATCGATGTTTTGGAGCGCCTTCAGGCCCCTCCAGTGGATACTGATCGCCGCCGGCGCCGTCGGCTCGGTCTACGTCATCAGCAGGCGTAGGCACATGAAGGAGGAAAAGGAGGAGAAGCCCGTGGCCGTCAAGCGCTCGAAGATGGAGGAGTTTGTGAAGCTTTACAAGGAGCGGTTGGCCCTCCTCATCGAGCTGGAGCAGCTGGAGCAGGGCATTGAACAGAAGAAGGTGGGCCGGGAACAATTCGAGCGGAGGTCGGCGGAGATCGCACTCCGTCATCGGGATCTCCTCGGGAACCTGAGCCGCCTCGAGGCGGCGCTTGAGACCGAGGAGCCCGCCGTCTCGGAGAAGCTTGAGGAGATCAAGAAGGCAGAGGCGGAGATCGAGAGGGCGAACACGGACCTCAGGAACCTGGACACCCGCTTCAGGGCGAGGAGGGTCTCGCGCCAGGACTTCGAGCAGCGGCGGAAAGAGGCGCTGAGGAGGCGACGAGGAGCCCGCATACGCGTGGAGCAGCTGATCGCGTCGATTGAAGCAGGGTCCTGACCCCCGCCAAACGCTTCCCTATTAATATTGGACACTTATGTGATTCTCCGCGCGTTCTGGTTCCTCTTTGCATCAGATGCCTCCCGCTGTCAAGGATCGTCCTCATCGCAATGTGGCGATATCGAACGATGATCAGGGGATATTCTTTTTACGAATACGGCCCAGATGTAACAGTGGCATGAAACAACTGCTCAGCGAGATATCGAAACGTGTCGACGCCCACAAAGATGAATGCGTCTCGTTTCTGCAGGAGATGATCAGGACGAGCAGCCCCAGCGGCGAGGAGACGAACGTCGCTGAACTGGTCGCGGGGAAGATGCGCTCAGTCGGCTTCGACGCCGTCAAGCTGGATCGCCTGAGCGACGTGATGGCCGCCATCAAGGGCGTCGGAGGCGGACGCAGCCTGCTGCTGAACGGCCACCTGGATCACGTCCCGGACGGCGACATGGTCGATCCCCACTCCGCCAAGATAATCGACGGATCGATCTTCGGGGTGAACGGCGAGGTCGTCTACGGGCGCGGCGCCTCGGACATGAAGGGCGCGCTGGCGGCGATGATCATGGCCGGCGAGGTCCTCAGGGACATCGAAGTCGAGCTCAGGGGCGATCTGAAGATCGCGGCCGTGGCACAGGAGGAGGCGGGAGGCGCCGGAACGATGGCCACGATCCAGGAGGGCCACCTCCTCGGCGACCTGGTGATCGTCGGGGAAGCGACGGACATGGATGTCGCCCTGGGCCACAGGGGCAGTTTTGGGACCAGCGTCGTCGTCCGCGGCGTGAGCTGCCACGCGAGCGCACCAGAAAGGGGAGTAAACGCGATCTACGGTGCGACGGACCTCATTGCGCGAATCAGATCGGACCTCATACCGAAGCTGCCGGACCATGCCACATTCGGAAAAACGACGCTGGCCGTGACAAAGATGCAAGTAAGGCCGAACGCCGGCAACGTCGTTCCCGAGGAGTGCGAGTTCTACATCGACTGCAGGAATGGCCCAAACTTCCCGCCGGAGGCGCTCAAGGGGGCCCTGGACGAGATCATTGCGTCGATGAAGAAGGATGACCCGGCGTTCGATGCCCTCGTCGTGCCGACGAGCCTCATCAGGGGACTCAGGGGTTTCACCGGTTTCTACACGGATCCGTCCGCGTACCCGATTGTCCATGACGTGAGGGCCTCCCTCGCTGAGGTGCTCGCGCGGGATCCGCGTCTGACCGTGTGGAGGTTCGCCACGGACGGCAGATTCTACTCATACCTGGGAATTCCGGTCCTAGGATTCGGACCCGGCGAGGAGAGGTTCGCGCACACCCAGCAAGATCACGTCAGGGTCGAGGACTTCATCGACTCCGTGAAGGCGTACGCCTGGCTGGCCTGCAGGATCTGCGGCGTCGACTAAGGGTGAGCCCGTGACAGATCGCTCGCATGACCTTTTATCCCGAATCCCCCCAAAATACAGTACGATGGAGACGAACCTGGATGAGCCCGAGCGGCTCTCTGCCCTGGATGGGGGAGGGATGCTGAGGGTTCTCAGCCGATTTGCGGTTAGCTGTAAGGATGCAATCGAAGCCGCGGAAGACGTGGCCCTGGACGGCATACGCATCGACGGCATAGATTCGGTCGTCGTAGCAGGCGTCGGCGGCTCCGCGATCGGGGGCCACATCCTCGGCGATTGGCTGCTCGGCGACTGCCCGATACCCATCTACGTGTCGAGGGGATATCACCTGCCCGCGTTCGTCGACGACGACACGCTGGTTTTCGCCATCAGCTACTCAGGCAACACGGAAGAGACCCTCAGCGCCTTCAAGGAGGCGGTCGGCAGAAGCTGCCAGGTCATCGCGATAACTTCCAGCGGCTCGTTGCTGAAGCTCGCGGCGGAAAAACGGGTCACCACCATGAGGATCCCGAGCGGCGTGCAACCGAGGGCGTCTCTTCCAAATCAGTTTTTCTCCCTAGCGATTGCGATGAGACGGCTCGGCTTCGTCTCGCAAGAATGGACGGAGGTCGACGAGGCCATCCGTGTCCTGGAGATGTTGAAGGGCGAGCTGATTTCCGAGGTTCCAACGGCGTCCAACCCGGCGAAGCAGATCGCTCTGGGCTTAGCGGGCCTTGTGCCCTTCGTCTTCGGCCCGCGCCTGTACGATGGCGTCGCATACAGGATCCGAACGCAGCTTAACGAGAACGGCAAGGTGCCGTCGGGCTCTGGCTCTTTCCCCGAAGCTTTCCACAACGCCGTGATGGGGTGCGAGGCGCCCAACGAGGTGCTGAGATGTATAGGGGCATTGATCATCCGGGATTCCGTTGAATCCGACGGGGGCATCAACAAAATCGATGCCTTTGAACGGATGATGCGGGCGAGAGAAGTTAAAGTTCTCGAGATTCATCCTCGCGGACGGGGAAAGCTTTCGCGGATGCTGTCCGCGCTGTACGTTGGGGATTACGCGGCGACCTACCTCGGGCTCCTGAACGGGATCGATCCGAGCTCCTCGGGCTCCATCGAGGCGCTGAAGAGGAGCTGAGCCGAACGCACTTCACATTTTATAGGCTCGTTGGGAGCCCTAATAGCTCGTTGAGATCGATGGTCGTCGAGGTGGACGATACCCGCTGAGGCGGGCGTCAGGCGGGCTGGGGCGACCTCGTGGGCGGCGCCGTCATCGTGATGCGGCGGGTCGAGACCGATGAGCGGTACGCTGGAGAGGTTCCTCTTGATCTCTTCAAAGGCGAAGATTTCAGGCGTCAAGCCTACCTCGACAGGGTGGCAGAGCTGATTCTCCAAGGCATCGATTTCCTGAATATTTCGAGGACGGAGTCCTTGCACATGTGCACGGGATACATCCTGTCTAAGGCCAGGGTTGAGCTTGAGTCCAGAGGTTTCAAAGTTAAACCCACGAGAATTACGGGTGAGACTCAGCGCTTTGCCGAGATGGAGTTCGTGAGGAGCCTCGTACTGCTGGGCGTCGGAGATGAGGCTACGATTTCGCGGATGCGTAGCTTTAGCGCACTGCTAAGGTGGGTCATGGAGGACCTCCCGGGCAGGGAGCAATTCGTGAAGACGGGCTGGAGATCCTGGAAAAGGCTCAGAGAAGGTGGTCGGCCGATTGGACGCGAAGCGTAGATCGAGGAGGCTGTCATTGGCGATCCCTTCAACCCTAGTATCCGAGATCCCGCATCTGAGGGAAAAGACAGCCGCCATCGGCCAGATCGGCCGGGCGGCGTCGATTTTCAGGGTCGACGACATATATGTCTACCAAAAAGGAGAAGGCGAGGCGAAGCTCATCGATCTGATCCTGAGCTACATGGAGACCCCCCAGTACCTTAGGAGGCACCTGTTCGGAAAGAGGCCCGAGCTCGCCTACGTGGGGATACTTCCACCCCTCAGGACGCCGCACCACCCAGTCGAAAACCGATCCGCACGACTAATGAAGGGAGGGATCCGGGAGGGTGTGGTTCTGGGACGTCGCGATGAGGATTTTCTTGTCGATGTTGGGGTGGAGAAGCCGCTCATGGCGACGGGGAGGGGGCCGTCGAAAGGAGGAAGGGCGACCGTCAGGGTAACCGAGACCAAGCCCGAGCTCAGGGGGATGTTCGTCGGGCGAAAGGATGTGGAAAGCTACTGGGGTTACAGCGTTCACACGAGCGACCGCTCACTCGGAAAGCTGACCGTGAGCGACGAGTTCGACCTGACCATCGCCACATCGCGCCTCGGGCAGCCGTACTCCAGGATCGAAGGTCAGTTGAGGGAGAATTGGGAAAGATCCACGAGTATCCTTGTCGCGTTTGGCTCACCCAGCAGCGGAATCAGAGACATCCTCGCCGAGGAGCAGTTGAAGACTGACGAGGTTTTTCACTTCGCGGTGAACACGATACCCGAGCAGGGATGCGAGACCGTGCGCACCGAGGAGGCCGTGTTCGCGACGCTTGCCCTCCTCAACATCCTCGAACCCGGCGCATCCCCTAAGCATTAATATCCTGTGCCGAAATCTACTTTAGGAGGGTCTAGGGTTGTCGAGCGACGATGCCGTCATCGAGTCCGAGCTCAAGGGCAAGACGCTGCTCGTCTACCTCCACCTCCTCAAGCAGAGCCAGTCATCCGTCGGCGTCCGTGAGGTCCAGCGTGCCCTCAGCTTCAGCAGCCCAAGCGTCGCCGCCTATCACCTCAACAAGCTGCAGGAGCTCGGCCTCGTCGAGAGCGATCGCGGCGATTACAGGGTCACCCGGGAGATCAAGATCGGGGTCCTGCGGCACTTCGTGACCCTGGGGGGCGTCATGCTCCCACGCTTCCTCTTCTACGCCGTCCTGATGACGACGATGCTGGCCACATACGTCCTCCAGTTCCCGATAAACCTGTCCCGCCAGAACGTCACGACCATCCTGATGGGCGCGGTTCCCGCATTCATCCTCTGGTACGAGACGATCAAGATCTGGAAACAGAAGCCAGCTTAATGAAGCAGCTGAGGAATGTAGAATTTATTCAGTTGCCTTTCAGATTCAGAGGAACCTTTTCGCAATCTTCAACGAGCAATAACAGGAAATATATAGTCGCTCGAAGAGATCGAGTCCCATGGCGGGTCCACTTGAAGCGATCAGGGAGAGGGAGGAGTCGGAGAAGGCGGAGGTCATCGACCTCGTTAACAAGCAGATGCTGGCCGAGGGGGAGCTCGTGGAGCTGTACGAGAAATCGGTCGGCGAAATCAAGAGCCAGCCGGTGAAGCACCTCCTACACATGATCCAGCTCGACTCGAGGAAGCACATGGACATGTGTCAGGTCGCGCTCGAGATCCTCCGAGGGGAGGAACTGCTCAAGACGGAGAAGAAAGAGCTCGTAGAGGGGCTGCAGCGGCACATCGACCTGGAAAAGGAGTCCATAGACAGGGCGGACAAGATAATGAAGAACGTCTGGATCGAGGAGATCAAGGGTCTGCACGAGCTGTTCAAGAGGCTGAAGGAGGACGAGAAGGAGCACCACAGGGCCCTGATGATCCTGACGGGGAAGGAGTTCTTCAGGGTGAGCTCGCGCGAACTCGTCGGCATCTTCCAGGACCTGGAAGAAAGGTACGAGAAATACGAGAGAAAGAAACGATAGACGAGTTGAAAAGCAAAATATCGATGATATCTTTTTTTCGTTCGATGATCATCGTCCTTCGCCGTCGGCGCGATGAGACAAGACAAGGCATGGATCGTCGATGAATCTGCCTCGAGAAATAGGCGAGCGATTCATGACCCTGATGTTATTTATCGTGCAGCCTCAACGGTTCACGATCTGTTCGATGTCTTCTATCTTCGGAGGTATCGGGCGCTCCCTCTCGCTCTTGATGGGTTTGTACCTGCACGGGTCCCTGCACAGGATCGAGACCTTCGTATCCTTGAGCCGGTGGGCCACCTTGTTCGAGCAGCCGAAGCACTCGCAGGCGGACAGGATCCCCCTGCTCACCCACTCCTCATCCCGTTTAGGAGCCATCCACGCCTGAACCATATCATTAAACTTGTTCAGGTAGTATATCTCTTTTGGATTCAGAAGCATGGATTAGTTGTACATTTTTGACAATTCTAAAGCGGAAAGACAAGTCATACTGATACATTCATGTTAAAAATTCCTTAGCTAGAAAATTTACAATGCATCGGCTAAAAATGTGTCAAAGAATCGAAATGAGTGCCGTCAGTGACCTTTATGGAGCATTCGACTGAGGAGGACCGAGATCAGGAGCGAGATTGGGATAAAGACGGCCGTCAGCAGGTTGGTCGATAGAACCCCGATCGGCTCGGGCAGAAGCGACTCGAACACGATCCTCGCCATCTCCGTTAGGTAGAAGGCGACGATGAGGACCTCGAGTTTATGCAGTATCTCCTGGAGGTTGACCAGCCTGACGAGCTGTTCCTTCGAGGCCTTCTGCTCATCGAGGGTGATCCTCTGCTGCTGGAGGCTCAGGTACGTCCTGACCTCCTCCATCGCCGTTCCCAACCGTGCCTTGAGCGCCTCGCTCCTCACGATGTAATTCTCGAAGGGCTTGACGATCCTGTCGTACGCCGCCTTCTCCATCTCGGTGTTCCTCGGATAGTCCTCGAAGCTCCCCTCGTTCAATTTTTTGAGGATGTTTTCGACCTCGGGGACGATTGACTTCGCTTCTGTGTGGTTCACCCGCATGGTTGCGATCATGGCGGACGTGGTCGAATCTCTCTCCATGATGTATCCTAGCCAGGACTCTAACGTTTCCAGATCCACGGGTTCGGGTCCGATGAGCTTCCAGAGGAAACCCTCGATCTTCTCGCCGATCTCCTTCTCTCCCGATTCGAGCACGGAAAAGAAGTTTTTACAGCCGCTGTAAAGCTTCGAAAGCTCCGCCGTTTTGACTGCCAGATCCTTGATATCGACCAGAATCTCTTCCCGCCGTTTCTCAGCTGTTTCTCTTGCAGAAAAAATGGGTGAGAGAAAATAGTATCGGTTGAATAACTCCTCTGCTCCTGTTCTCGACTCAAAAATGGAAAGCAGACACCCTCTAACTATGCCGATCCCTTTCTTGGGTTTTGATATGTGATCGGAATATTGTTCGATTGAAGCTGTTGCTGCATTTACGTCCTCGGTCAGGGGCATGAATATATTATAAGTTGATAGGAGAGAAGATGATATGACGGATGATATCTCATCATATAAATTGAAAAATTTCAAATCATTATCGATTATATTATCTAATTTATAATGTTCATATTTTATTGTTGATGATAAGGTGAAAAAATTATGAAGTTTTTCCACATTGAACTGACATATAACTTCTTCTTTAGAAACTTCTAATATATCATCTATTTCAGCAACATTTTTGTACTTTTGTTTGATTATTTGAGCGACTTTATCGAATAGGGTTTCTTTAGTCTCTTCACCGACTTGAAAAACCTGTATCTTGACTATCCTTAAAGGTGATTGTGTTCCCTGATCCGGCATGCATTTAGCCTCATTATCTTTCGAATATGTAGATACAGGCGGGGTCTCCTCTGTTTTTTGTTGACGGCACTCTGAGATTGATGTCGGGCATGATGTAGGATGCTATTCCCCCGATCATTGGCCAGGCGAAGTTGGAGTCTAGCCACGCCCACGGTATGTTGAGCGTCAGGGCGGCCCGCATGATGGGGCAGAACCCCGAGCAGTGCATCGTGATCTTATCGCCTTCGACCTTCGCGTTGGGGTCACCCTGCACGGTTCTCTGGAACTCGTTGAGGACCTTGACGACTGTTTCGAGGCCATCTCCGTGGACGCCCAATCTCTGCAGGAGAATTTGACTGAATTCCTGTCCTATCTTGAAAGCAGTTTTCTTGGCTGCCTCGGGATCGTTTTTGAAGCGCTCGTAAAATTCCTTAGGTGAAGGAAAGCTCATCGTCTACACTCGTATATTTCTATCACATCTATATAGATATCATCATTAGCTCAGCTATCGTAATCATAAGTAAAACCAGCTACTTCGACATCTTGATGGAATTATAAGACGACCTGTGAAGCCTGAACAAATCCCAATATGGCGTCATGATATCTGCCCAGAATGGGCAGAGACCAGCATTTATTTCGTCTCGCTACGTTTCAAAAATGTGGATGCAGGCTTCGTCTCCCCTGCATCTGGCTGAAGACATTCGTAATTTCATTTCAGGTTTCACGAGCGAGACTATGCCCTCGAGCCATGGCCAGGCGAAGTTGGCGTCGAGCCATTCCCAAGGTACGCCTAGCGTTAGGGCGGCCCGCATGATTGCACAGAAGCCAGTGTTATGCATGGTTACCCTGTTGCCCTCGACCTTGGCGGACTGCTCCCCCTTAACAGTTCTCATAGTGGCATTGAGGATCTCGGCGACGGCTTCGAGGCCTCCTCCCTGAATGTTATATTTTTTCTTCAATATTTGCGCCATGTCGCGTCCGATCTGGAACGCAGTTTTCTTCGCTGCATTGGAATCGTTTTTGAATTGTTCGTAAAAATCCTTGGGAGAAATAAAACTCAATTTCCGTTCCACGCATTATCATGTTGGTTCATCTATATAGAATTTTACGAAAATTGATCCAATAATAGAAGAGCAATTCTGTCGTTCTGACTGGAGTCTCAGCGTTTGCCGTGTAGCATTCGACTCAAGAGGACCGATAAGAGGAGGGCGACTGGTATAAATGCGGCAGTAAGGAGATCTGCCGATAGAAGCTCTGGGCTTAACAGCGAAACGAACACGATCCGCGCCATCTCGGTGAGGTAGAAGGCGACGATGAGGACCTCCAACTTGTGGAGGGTCTCCTGGAGGTTCACGAGCTGAACGAGCTGCTCCTTCGAGGAGGTCTGCTCCGATATGCTCATCTTCTGCTGCCGTATCCCGAGGTATGTACGCACTGAGTCCAGAACGGTGTTGAACTGCGCCGTCAACGCCTCTATCCGCTCGATAAAATCGGCGAATGGGGCCGTCAGTCCTTCGAGGAAATCGATCGTTGACGTCGAGTTCGTCGCGTTGTCATCAAAGGGCCTCTCGTTCCATCTCTTTAACAGGTCCTTCGTCTTTCTGATGATAACCTGGGCCTTGACCCGGTCGCGCCTCATCGTGTTGGATAGGGTCGAGAGGCGGGAGAACTGGATGGTGATCTCCTTCAGCATCTCCTCGAGGTCGCTCGACTGGATCTCGTCGACGGGCCTCCGCATCTGCGCGAGGATCTCGTTTATCCTGATCTGCGTGCTGTTCTCGGAGGCCTCCATCTGGTCGAACATGAGCCTCCTTTCGGAATAGAGGCGGCTCATCTCACCGCTGAAGGTGGCTAGCGAACAGACATCACTGCAGAGCGCCCAAACTTCGCCAGGAGCTGCATCCGCATCGGTTCCATGTTGCAGGATCAACATCTCTCTCGTGTGTTCTGGGGTGGAGCCGATATTCTGCCTTTGAATGGTTACTAGGACATAATTTCTGATGAGGCCAGCGCTCTTTAGTGAACGTCCATCGTCCTTCAGATATTTTTTAAGGAACATGACGGCCCCCCTTTCATCCGTAACGTTGACGAATTTCAGCGCGCATTCGAAATCTGGTCCGCTGGGCAACATCTCCTTAATGGCCGATATCTGTTCGTCGTATTCCTTGAAGGATGGAACTGGGATCAGGTTCTGCTTAGTCTGGAGCGATCCGGCTGCTATGAGGAAACACGTTGTGTCGCCCTCTGAGATAGCCTTCACACGGTTTACGAATGACCCTTTAATGAATTCAAAATCGTTAAGATCGCCCGCGTGGCTGACCCCAAATCTCTGGGCAATCATTTCTAGATGCCGATGTCTTATTTCAGTTTCCGTTTCTGTGTGGTATGTCGCTATGTATATCGAGTATGGAACCCATTTGGGCTGTTCTTCGATCATCATATTTCACCGTCTGACCTCTGGGGGGGTGCGAGATTCGAGGATCATCGATTTATCCAAAGACCTCCCCAAATCTTCGTTAAGGAAGTATCAGTCTTCCCTTGCCGATCTCGAAAATGTGGTCGCAGTACGGGGCGCCCTTCTCCCTCCTCTTGGTCATCGTGAGGTCGACCTTGGGGTTGACGGCGGACGCCAACCCGTGGAAGAAGGGCCACCCGAGGGCGCTGCAGAGCCAGGTCCACGGGAGGTTCATGGATAGACATGCGGTCATCAGCGGACAGAAACCCGAGTTCCGCAGCAGAACCCTTCCCTTCTCGACGCCCATGATCTTCGCCGTCGGCTCGTCCTTCAGCACGGCCCTGAGGACGGCGGCGATCGCCTCGGCGTCGTCGCCCACGATGCCCATCTGGCCCTTGATCTGACGGCCGAAGGCCAGGCCCTGCTCAAATGAGACTCTCCTTATCTCCTCGATCGGGTGGTCCTTGTACTTCCTGTAGAATTCGCCCAGTACCTTAGGGTTGACGAACCAGTCTCCCGGAATGGTTAGGCTCAATCACTGTCCCCATCCCACATTGTGCAAGATTGTTATAATTTTTTTCATCTGTTATTAACAGAACTTTTCAAAAGGATAGGTCACTTTGACATGAAATATCGAACGAGATTCGTCTCACTGCGTTGGCGATTAACTACTCCTTTTCTCGTCATCTATGGGATGTCAAACATGGTGTGTTCTAATCTGTAGATTTTTATATCATCGCCGGGAAATCTTAGTGACGCAAGGTCATGGCTGCGATCGAGGAGAATCTGGGTGCACGATCTCCTTCATTCAGATGATCGGAAGGCGCATTCCTGATGGAAGTGCGATTGGTCACCTACGCCGTGCTGGCGATCGCCATCGGGTTCGCGCTGACGTCTGTCCTCCCGATGCAGCTGGAAACCTACGCCGGAGGCCAAAGGTCGGCGCAGGAATCGCCCGTCGAAGGGGCCATCAAACTGAACAGCCAAGATGCGCAGGTCCAGGGCTCAACGCCGGAGCAATTTTCAGTCACCCAGTCCGAGGAACAGTTTACTTTGGGTGTCTTCGCCTTCGACCTGCTGATTGCGGTTGCCGTCTACTTCGTGGCGAAGCGCCGTTTATTCTAACGTTTAGCAGCCCTCTGATAAAGCTCCTCGGGGCGCTACCTAAGACTCCCTCGCGAGAGGTCAATCTCGGCGCCGAACGTCTCCAGGATCGAGGATGCGACAGCGCTTCCCCTTCGACACCCTAAAGATTATTCTGAATCAAGATAATTTGTTGGAGTTATGAAGAGGAAGTATGTCGATATCTATCTTAAGATATAATCGTCTGTCATTCATTCTGAACAGAAAAACGCCGATCCGTATTTTAAAAAAGAATTCGCGGAGTTCGGGTGAGGCCCCGAGCTCATGTTATGATGTTTTTTCCCTCGTTGTCCAGCAGCTTCTGGCGCACCGCGTCGATGTCGTGCTGGATGAACTCGATCTGCTCCTTTGACAGCTGTCTGAAGCGCGCCTGGGCCTTGAGGTAGTCCTCGATCGGCTTCTGCTTCGGCTTCATCGTCAGCTTCAGCACGCCGTTCTCCACCTCCCACAGGGGCCAGGCCCACGTCTCGACGCCGAGGCGGACGACCTCAACGCTCTTCGCGGGGTCGAAACGCCAGCCCGTCGGGCACGGCATCACCGTGTGGATGTACTTGAAGCCCTTCATGCCCATCGCCTTCGCGAACTTTGCCTTCAGGTCCCTCGGGAACGCGACTGAGACCGTCGCGACGTACGGCACGCTGTGCTGCGCGATGATCATCGGGATCCGCTTCTTGGGCGCCTCCTTACCCAGGGGCGTCGTCGTCGTCCATGCGCCGAAGGGCGTCAGGCCGCTCTTCTGGATCCCCGTGTTCATGTACGCCTCGTTGTCGACGCAGACCTGGATCATGTTCTCGTTCCGCTCCGCGGCGGCCGAGACTTTGCCGAAGCTGATGTCACCGATCGCCCCGTCGCCGCCGGACGAGACGACCGTCACGTCGTGCCTGTCCTTCGCCGCCAGCGCCGCCACGATCCCCGTCGAGCCGTCCGCCACGAAAGAGAAGTGGATGCTGAAGGTCGGCAGCTTGATGTTGCGGATCGCGCAGCCGGCGCAGGGGCCGTCGCCGTAGATGATCGTGTTCGGCCCGAGGGATTCGAGGGCCATCCTCCAGAACGTTGGGCCGCCGCAGCCGGGGCAACACGTCGTGCCGCCCTGGAAAAGGCTCTTCTTGTAGTACTCGTCGAATATCTTCGCCGTCTCCATCTCACATCACCTCGCCGAGGTCGACGAGCTCGACCCAGTCGACCTCCTGCTCGACCTTACCCTTATCATGCGCCTCGAGGACCTTGTCCGCCATGTACCTGATCTGCCGCATCGTCACGTCGCTCCCGCCGAGGCCGACGTGGAAGTTGAGCAGCAGGGGCCTGTCGTCCAGCGAGTACAGGGCTCTGGCCACCTCCATGGCGACGATGCCGCCTCCCGCGGACCCGTAGCTCGTGTTTCTGTCCACGACCCCGATGACGTGGTACTTCCTCGCCAGCTCGCGCATCTCCTCGGTTGGGAACGGCCTGAACCCGCGCATCTTGATCAGCCCGATCTTCTTCCCCTCCACGCGCATCTCGTCGACGACGTCCCTCGCCGTGCCCGTCATGGACCCCATCGTCATCAGCACCCCTTCGGCGCCGTCGCATTCGTACTCCTCGAGCAGGCCATCGTATCGGCGGCCGAACCGCTTCGCGTAGTCCTTGTCGACTCTTTCGAAGACGTCCTTCGCCCTCTGCGTTGCCTTCTGCACCTCGTAACGCGCCTTCGCGATGTTCATCGGGAACTCCCGTATCTTGAAGCTCTCGGGCATCAGTGAGTACATCTCGTGCTTGTACGGTGGGAGGAACTCGTCGACTTCCTTCTGGTCGGGGACCGTCGTCGGAGTAGCTGTGGCCGAGACGAAGTATCCGTCGTAGCATACGGCTACCGGGAGGTAGATTCGTTTGTCCTCGCCGACCTTGTACGCCTGTATGATGGTGTCGAGCACCTCCTGGCTGCTCTCACAGTAGAGCTGGATCCATCCCGTGTCCCTCTGTAGGAGCGAGTCGTTGTGGTCCGGACGGAGCCCACCTATGGGCGCGATCGCGCGATTGACCATGCACATCACGATGGGGAGCCGCATCCCGGGCGGCATCCACAGCGCCTCCTCCATGTAGACGATCCCCTGCGACGATGAGGCCGTAAACACTCTAGCTCCGGCCGCGGACGCGCCGATGGACGCGGCCATCGCCGTGTGCTCGCCCTCGACCTTGATGTACTGGGCCTTCATCTCGCCATTAGCAATCATGGTTGCGATGGTGCTGATCAGCTCCGTCTGGGGCGTGATCGGGTACGCGGGGATGACCTCGGCCCGGCTGAGCTTGGCCCCGTAGGCGGCGGCCTCGTTCCCCTCCATCATTCGCGTGAAGCTCATCTAGGGTTCCCTCACCATCTTTATTGCCTCGACAGGACACTCGTTGGCGCACACGCCGCATCCGGTGCAGAAACGGTAGTCGTAGATGGTCCCCTCCTCCTTCGACTTCACCATGACGGTCCCCTCGGGGCAGTAGGTCTGGCAGTTGTAGCACCTGACGCACACGTTGTTGTCGACCACCGGCCTGAAGGCCCTGACCACCTTGCTCAAACCTTCGCCTCCTTGACCTTGACCTCGTCGTAACCACGCCTACACGCCGTGAGGTTGATCTCTCCCTGCCTGCCCGGGAACATGTGCTTGATGGGTTCAAGAAGGGACTCGTACTTGACCCATCCCGTGGCCTTGCTGACCGCCCCGAGCATCGTCGTGTTCGTGATCGGGATCGCCCTCGGCCCGAACACGTCCGTCGAGATCCCGGTCGCGTCGACCGTGGCCGTCCTCGATAATTTCACACCCAGGTCGACCTCGCCGGGGTCCCTGTCGTCGTTGAGCACCGCCATCCCCCCCTTCTTAAGGCCCTTTCTGACCTCCGAAACGCGGGTGAGGGCCGGATCGAGGACGACCAGCGCATCCGGCTCGTAGATGCCAGAGGTCCGCCTGATGGGCTTGTCGTCGAGCCTCAGGAAGACGGTCACGTCCCCGCCGCGGCGCATGCCGCCGTAGACGGGGATCTTCTGCGCGTACTTGCCCTCGGCGAAGGCCGCCTCAGCCAGCGCCAAGGCGCCCATGACCGCGCCCTGTCCGCCCATGCCGTGAAATCTAATTTCGATCAATCTGATCCCTTCAGGTAATCCTACTTGATCCTCGATTCATAAAGATAAGTTTTCCCTGCTAGAAAACTCTAAAAACAACGCCTCACGAGAATAGATGGATCGAAAAATGGTTAGACCGATGACCGAATCGAACCTGAAGAGCGCATACGCGGGGGAGAGCCAGGCCCACATGCGCTACTCCATCTATTCCGATAGGGCGGATAGGAACGGCTTATCGAACGTGTCCAGGCTATTCGAAGCGGTCGCCCACGCCGAGAGGATCCACGCGTCGAATCACTACAAGAACATCCGCAGCAAGGGGGCGGACGTTACCGTCGCCATGGCCGGATTCGGATCGACCACGACGGCGGAGGACCTCGAGATCGGCATCGAGGGGGAGACCTTTGAGATGAACGAGATGTATCCAGCGTACCTGGAGGTCGCCCGCGCCCAGAAGGAGTACGCGGCCGAGGTCACATTCCGGTACGCGTGGGAGGCGGAGAAGACCCACGCCGAACTCTATCGGAAGGCTAAGGACGCTGTGGATAAAGGCAAGGACGTGAAACTGGGCCCGGTGGCCGTGTGCGAGGTTTGTGGCTACACCGTCGAGGGCGAAACGCCCGAGGTGTGTCCCATCTGCAAGGCCAGTAAAGACAAGTTCAAGGTATTCTCAAGCTGAGTTGGCGACTGACTCCCAAAAATGATAATTAGATTTTCACATCTTTTATCAGCCATGCGCAGAGATTGGATCAACCCGATAATTGTGGCCATCTGGTCCTCCGTGACGATTCTTGGATTGACCTGGGGGACGACATTGGACTGGCCTGATTACCTGCACGTGAACTTCGGCGTGCCGTTCGTTTGGGCGATTCATACTTTGAACACGATCGCTGGCCCAGTCGACGTCTGGAAGGTGGACTTGCAGTCGCTGACGATCGACCTGCTCATCTGGCTGGGGCTGATGCTTGTCTTCGTGATCGTATCGACGTTACGCACCCGTTCGTGAACGAAAAATAGTAAAGAGATTAATCGTTCTGGTTACCTTTTAGCCTTCATTCGCCCAGATAGGGCATTCTCGACCACTTGGGGGACTCTCTCCACGACATCGGTAGGAAGTATGTGGAAGCCCTTGTCGTCGTAGGCGGCGTCGCCCGCGGCCCCGTTGATGAAGGCGCCGGCGGCGGCAGACTCGAAGGGCGGATATCCCATGGCCATGAAGCCGGCTGTGATACCTGTCAGGACATCCCCCGTGCCTCCGACGGTCATCCCGGGGTTGCCCGTCCAGTTGTAGCGGGTGTGGGCGCCGTCGCTTATTACGTCGACGTCCCCCTTGAGCAGTATGGTCCCCCCCAGCCTCGCGGCCTCCGCCTGAACGATCCTCCCGTGTTCCCTGTAGTCGCCCGTCACCTGCTTACCTGTGAGGATCTTGAATTCGCCGGCGTGTGGTGTGTAGACCGTCGGGTTGCCCAATTTCCTGGCGCCCGGGGCGAACCCCTTTAGGGCGTCGGCGTCCATCACCAGCGGCAGTCTCCGCTCCTCGACCCATTCGATCAGCGTGTTCACCGCCTCCACCGTCTCCTCGTTCAGCCCCAGCCCAGGGCCCATCGCGACGGCGTTCACCCGCTCCAGGAAAGGCTGGATCTGAAGGATGCTCTTCGGAGTCAGATGGCCTCCCTTCAGCTTCAGCGTCACGAGGCTCGGGGAAAAGCCGGCGATGATCGAGGAGGCGGTCTCCGGCGCGGCGACGTACACGAGGTCGACGCCGATGGCGTAGGCGCCGAGCGCCGTCAACGTGGGGGCGCCCGAGTACGTCTCGCTCCCGCCCACGACGAGGACGTAGCCGAAGTCGCCCTTGTGGGACTCAGGCGGGCGCGGCTTGTTGACCAGATGTACGTCACCGGGCCCCGTGAAGAGTTCGGCCTCCGGCGGGACGCCGATCGGGCACACGATCAGCTCGCCGATGAACTCACTCCCCTTGCGGAAGCCCGGCTTCGACTTGTGGAATGTCAACGTGAGGTCGGCCCTGATGGCCACGCCCCCGACTGCGCCCGTGTCGGACTCAAGTCCCGTCGGAACGTCGACCGCCAATTTGAAGCCGCCAGATTCGTTGATGGCTTGAACCATCTCGCGGTAGGGCGACGCCAACGGGCCCCTCACACCCGTGCCGAGGAGGGCGTCGACTATCACATCCGCGTTCAATGATGGAATCTGCGACGAATCGCGTATCTCAGTCACTCGGATGCTGGACCGCATGCGCTGCAGGGCGTTCCAGTTAGCGCGCGCGTCCTCATGCCTGATCAATTCGGGTTGACCGAGAAGAAGCACTTCGACAGCGTATCCGGCGCCGGCGAGGTGCCTGACCGCGACGAAGCCGTCTCCGCCGTTGCCGCCCGGCCCGCACACGACGGCGACCCGGCTGCGGGGCTTGAATCGGCACATCACGGCGTCCGCGACGGCGCGCCCAGCGTTCTCCATGAGCTGGAGGGTCGACACTCCGAGGTATGCGGCGTTCATGTCGATGGCCCTTAGCTCGCGCGAAGTCAGTGACTCGTCCAGGATCAAGGCGCTTCCCCGCTCTCCCTTGGGACAAGGGATATTTTAACTATCTGACCGCGGGCGTCAAATGGATCTCATGGTTCGCTCTGTTGGAGCCCTTTGGGCGCTCGTATCGAGTTTATGGAATCGATCACGAAGTCTGATAACTTCGAGATCTCCGATAATGGCACATATTCCGACTTAACAGCGATGGTCGCTTTGACGCCGGCATTTCTCCCGGCCATCATGTCAACGGGCTGGTCCCCGACATAGACGGCCTCTGCGGGCGAGCATCCGCACATCGTGCAAGCCATTAGTATCATGTCCGGGGATGGCTTCGGGTTCGCTATGTCGTCTGCGCCGACAAACGCGTCGAACATCTCATGCAGGCCGAGGCTCGTCATGGTGTTCTCCGCCGCCAGATGGCCCTCGTTCGTCGCTATCGAAAGCTTGAGGCCCGCCTTCTTCAGACCCCTGAGGGTCTCCGCGACGCCCGGGAACAGCATCTCCCCTTCCTTGGACGACCTGAGTTCGTCGGCGGCTCCATAGACCTTTTCAGCCAGCTCCTTCGCATCGTTCCATCTCAGCCCGCTGAGGTAGATCGCCGTCGCAGCCACCACGAGGTCATCCCTCCTAGAAGCTCGCGCGAGCGGACCGTTCATGTCGATCTTGCCCGTTTCGACGTTGACGCCCGAGAGCCTCGCCCAGATCTCGACGGCCTCATCTCCGAGGAGGTTCCTCATTGTCTCTGTCCTGGCCTCGGCGAGAGCGCGGAAGCGGATCCTTTCATCTATGAGGGTTCCATCCATGTCGAATATCAAGAGGCTACATTCGATCTGTTGGCCATGTAAGATGATGGTAGGCAAAGGGATCGCCAAACTCCTGATCCTTCATCATATTTAAACTGCTTTCATAAATCATCGTATCGAACTCGACTGAAGTGGTTCGGTGTAACTCTCTGACACGATTCATGCGCATCGTCAAGAGTCCTTTCATAAGGATAATTTGACAAATTTTAAGTACTCAGGAGCGGAGTTTAGGTTGAAGAGGGTGACAGGGTTTGGCGACGGCGTTCGTTCTGATCAATGCGGAGATCGGGGCCGAGGCCGAGGTGCTCAAGGAGCTGAAGAACATCTCCGAGGTCAAGGAGGCCCACATGGTCTACGGGGTTTACGACATCATCGCCCGCGTGGAGACCGACACCATGCAGGAGCTCAAGGACGTCATCAGCTGGAAGATCAGGCGGCTCGACAAAGTCAGATCCACGTTGACCATGATCGTCGTCTAGTCCGATTGGGCGGCATCTAGTTTTTCTCAGCCCAATAGCTAATAGGTTTTTTAAACGCTTCAAGATGGCATCGTTTGTGTGATCAAGTATATTGTTACAAAAAGAAGATCGCATATCACTAAAAGATGAAATTAAGCACCAAACAAGCAGCCGATTCCAAACGTGAGACGTCTCGACATTTCCTGTATCTACGTGAGTGCTAGGTCAGGGTCTTTAACAGGTCCGCCTTGGTCACGATCCCTGCGACCTTACCCTTTCTGGATACGATGACGGCCGGGTAGACCTTCAGCATGTTCGTGATGAGGGAGATGGGGGCGTCATCGCCCACCTGCGGGAAGGCGTCCTCCATGACGACCCCCACGGGCCTGCCGGTGACGGGCTCCCTGTCCCTGCCGTTCGCCAGCCTGTCGATGATGGTCTTCTCGGAAATGCTTCCGACGAGCTGCTCCCCGTCGAAGACCGGGAGTTGTGAGTACCCGTGGCGCCGCATGAGGTCCACCGCCTTCTGCACCTTGTCGGCGGCCTGGACGCCGATGACGTTCGTCGTCATGATCTCGGACGCCTTGGCCTCGGTCTTCTGCTCCTGCCGCTGCAGGGCCTCCAGGATCGCCTTCACCCTCGTGTATGATGGCTCGATCTTCCTCGACTCCAGTTTCGCGATGTACGATTGGCTGACGCCCGAAAGGTCGGCAAGCTGGAATTGCGTGAGGCCCAGCCTGCGTCTCCGGGTCGCGATCGTCTGAATCTCGGGCAGCACGAAGTGAAAGTGTGGGGTTCTGTCGGATATTCTTTTCTGCATTTTTTTCAAATGGAATATATCTCAAGGAATTCTCGGAACACGAAAACTTCTCACAAGGGGAACGCTCCATGATTTTTATACATCGCCGCCGCACATTTCGCGGGGACATCTCCAATTGCAGCTTCACATCGGGTTTGACGACACCGACTCACCCAGCGGTGGATGCACGACGTACGTCGCCGCCCTCCTAGTGGAGAAGCTGCTGAGATTGGGGGCGCGGTTCATCGATTACCCGAATCTGGTAAGGCTTAACCCCAACGTCCCCTGGAAAACACGGGGGAACGGAGCCATCAGCCTTCGACTTTACGTGGATTCCCCTCTCGAGGACGACGTTAGAAAGCTCGTTATCAAGATCGTCGAGGACCAGGCGGATTTCGACTGCGACAACACGAACCCTGGAATCGTATTCCTCGAGGGCGAGGTCCCTAGTAATGTTACGAAGTTCTCTGACGAAGCGATCCAGAGTGTAGTCAATCTGAACGACGCCATGGCCATCATCGACAGCTGTGGAGCATCTGCCGTCGGATACAAGGACATGCGCGGCGTGATCGGTGCCTTGGCCGCAGTGGGAGGCTGCCTGCAGGGCGACCACACGTACGAGTTCCTCGCCTATCGGATGTTGGAGAACCGCGGTAAACCTAGATTGATCGACGCGGCATCGGTATTCGAGATGGATGCAGCGACGACGGGAGAAACCTTTAGCAACGTAGATGAGCAGGTAAGGCGTCCACTCATCGCTCCTCACGGACCCGATCCCGTCCTGTTCGGGGTCAGAGGCGAGTCTCCCGAGGCGGTCCACAGGGCCGGGATGATGATCAAGACAGCCGAGCCCGTCGAGAGGTCGGTCATCTTCAGGACGAACCAGGGAACGGACTCCCATCTGAAGCGAACTTTGAGGATCGCGGATCTCAGACCATTCGCCCCCGCCATCGTCGACGGTAAAGTGTCATCGGAGCCAAGGACCATTCCGGGAGGACACACGTTCATCTCCCTCGAGGATGAGACGGGATCCGTCGACTGCGCAGCCTTCGAGCCGACTGGCCACTTCAGGGACGTCGTGACGCGCCTCATTCCGGGCGACGAGATCAAGGCTTACGGCGGCGTTAAAACGCCAAATGGAATTAACCGAAAGACGCTGAACCTAGAAAAAATCGAGGTCACTCGATTGGAGAATAGTGCGCGATTCGTCAACCCAACGTGTCCAAAATGCGGCAGCAGCATGGAGTCCATGGGGAGAGATCAGGGGTACCGATGCCGAAAGTGCCGATACCGTGGGCCCAGGCTCACGAAGCGCGCCGTCGATGCTCCGAGGGAACTGGCTTTGGGGCTGTATCTGCCTCCGCCGCGCGCTCAACGTCACCTCACAAAGCCCCTCGTGAGGTATGGGCGAGAGAAAGGCGAACACGTTTTCGGTGAACTCTTCGACCGCTGGCATTCGCCCTGAAAGATGATTTCTCACCCATCATGGATTCTAACGGTATTTATGTCACCGTTTCTGGCAACCATTGTCAGTGCTCAAAATTTTTGGATGGCAATTCTGCATCGCTTCGCTCTATTTATATCAGCTTTCAGGATTCGATCTATAGTCTAATGCGGTGCTAAAAATGGAGTTTATAGATGTCGCGAAAAAGAGAAGGAGCATTCGAAAATACAAAGCCGACCCAGTGCCCGGGGAGTCGATCGTGAAGGTGTTCGAGGCGGCGAGGCTCGCGCCTTCTGCGGCGAATAGGCAGCCGTGGCATTTCATCGTCGTCCAGAACGAAGAGACGAAGGCCAAGCTCGTGGGGAATCAGAGCTGGGCCGCCAATGCGCCGGTCGTAATCGTTGGGGTCGCGGACCCAGAAGCTTCACCCAATTGGCATTACAACGACCTCGCCATCGCATTCGAGCACGTGGTCCTCGCTGCCACCAATATTGGGCTCGGCACCTGCTGGATGGGCCAGATGTTCCGGGACGCGGAGATCAAGAAGTTGCTCGGCATCCCCGATCGGTTGAAGGTCGTGGCCATCACGCCCTTGGGCTTGCAGGACGAAGAACCCGCGCCTAAGGCACGCAAAAATCTCAATGAGATCGTGAGCTGGGAGCGGTACGGGGGGAAATCACCGTGAAGCGAGAGCTCTCCGCCGATATGGTGCTGCAGGCCTGTCCGCCCTCGTCGGTCGTTCTGGCCACCTGCATCGATCAGAATGATAGGCCCAACATAATCACCCTCGGGATGTACATGACCATCAGTTCGAGGCCCCCGCTTATCTGCATCGGCGTCGCGCCCGAACGCTACAGCCACGATCTCATCGCCAAGCCACGAGAATTCGTCGTGAACGCGCCCTCGATGGACTTAGAGGAGGAGATGCGTTTCTGCGGCGTCAAATCTGGTAGGGACGTGGACAAGTTTGCCGAGACGGGTCTGACGGCATCTCCCGCAAAAAAGGTGCGCCCGCCCATCATCGAGGAGTGCTTCGGCCACCTGGAGTGCAGGGTCGTGCAGAGCCATGTGTGCGGCGATCACACCCTGTTCGTAGGCGAGGTCCTGAGCGCTAGCCTGAACGAGGACGTTTTGACGAGAGGCAAACTGGATCCCGTGAAAGCCAAGCCAATCATCCAGAAGAACCATATTTATTATACGATAATAGAAAAATTAAAGTGAATAATCACTAAGAGAAAGTCCCATCACTTTTTCATACCATTAAGAAAACCAACACCTTGAACATGAACTTTTAAATTAATGCTTAATAATAAAAAAAAGTATTTTTCGTTTCTACGATGAGCACACCAACCCTAATTCTCATGTTCCAACTGAATTGATTTTCACTGAAAAATCATATATTCTGGTTGTATTTTGTATTTTTCGGATGAAGCCGAAGGAATATAAGGAGCTGCTCCAGCACCCTTACAGGCGCATCATAGCACGTTTCTGCCTAGAGCCCCGAACTTTCGAGGAGGTCATCGGGTACATGATGGAAAAGGTGGGATGGAACCACGATCTGGCATACGTCCTCGTCGGAGAGCACATCGCGATGTTGGAGAAGAAGCAGGCAATGAAGCCTGTGGACGATCGATGGATGACTACAGATGCGGCGGCGGAAGCCCTCAGGAGGTATTTCTGAGTCGTCCTCAACGAGGTTTAAATAGTCCAGATTGATTGATCATCGAAACGAATCACGAGGCTGAAAGGTATGCTGTCGCCCAGGGACTACGACGAGGCCATCACCATATTCTCACCCGAGGGCCGCCTCTACCAGGTCGAGTACGCCCTGGAGCTCGTCAAGAGGGGTGCCCCGATAGCGGGCGTCGCCTCCAAGGAGGGCGTCGCGCTCGTGGCTAACGAGACCCTCGAGAGCCCCCTGCAGGACCCGCGGTACAGTTGGAAGATCTACCCGATCGACGACCACGTGGGCGCCGCGATAGCGGGCCTCAGCTCCGACGCGCGCATACTCATCGAGCAGGCGCGGCTCATGTGCCAGAACAACAAGCTCGTGTTCGATGAGCCCATCGACATCGAGGGCCTCGCCCGCTCCATCGGCGACCAGGCCCAGGTCTACACGCAGTACGCCGGCGTCCGTCCCTTCGGCGTCACGATGATCCTCGCCGGGATCGATCGCACCGGCTGTCGCGTGTTGACGACGGATCCGAGCGGCTCGTACCGGGGGTACCGGGCGACGGCGGTCGGGCGCAAGAGCGAGGAGGCGAACAGGCTCCTGGAGGAGCGGTACCGGGACGGCGTCACGCTGGACGAGGCGGTGGGCCTCGCCGTCGACGCCGTCCGCGTCGCGTCCGAGGGCGAGGTCACGTCCCGCGTCGTCAAGGCCGC
>Ga0315280_10000195_pt1 | contig 118751 bp, 110 predicted proteins | sample YL17G06_40_MG_FD_203697 | JGI IMG/M metagenome (GOLD analysis project Ga0315280, IMG submission 203697) | Sediment microbial communities from Yellowstone Lake, YNP, Wyoming, USA - YL17G06_40 | ecosystem: Environmental > Aquatic > Freshwater > Lake > Sediment | place: USA: Wyoming | collected... | reverse complement strand
AAGCTGGTACTACGTCCGGGCGCCGGAGCGAGAGCAGCTCGAGCAGATCTACAAGTGGGTGTTGAAGATCGCGGAGGGGGCGGCAACCATGACGGAGACCACGCTCAAGGTCGAGTTCCTCGGCGGCTGCTACAACCTCATTCCAAATCGTGTCCTGAGCGGGGTTGTGACTGCGAACATGAGGGAGATCGGGATCCCCGAGTACACGGACGAGGAGATGGAGTTCGCCAGGAGGATCGCCGAGACGGTCCCGCCGGAGCAGAAGAGGGACGCGCTGAGGAAGGTGAACCTCCCCAACTGGGAGAGGTACCTGGACGTCGACATCGTGCGGGAGGTCTTGGACCCCTGGGACGAGGGCATGGTGATGGCGGGATCGACCGACGTCTCCGACGTCAGTTGGAAGACGCCGACCATGGAGTTCGGGACCTCGACCTTCATTCTGGGGTCTCCAGGTCACTCGTGGCAGTCCACCGCCTGCAGCGGCATGAGCATCGGCCACAAATCTCTGATCTTCGCGGCGAAGACCATGGCCGGAGCCGCCCTCGACCTGATGACGAAGCCTGAGCTGATGAAGAAGGCACATGACGAGTTCAAGGGCCGGCTCAAGGGGAGAGCGTACACGTCGCCCATACCTGACGACGTGCCCCCTCCGCTGGAGGTGGCGAGGGTTGCGGCAGAGGCATCGAGGAAGCGGACCTAGTTCCTCCCCCTTTTCGTCAACTTAGCCCTATGGGATCGTTCAAACTGGCGTCTGTAGGAAAAAGGATTTCCATTCATCTACTGTTTATTTAACTTGTTTGCTCTTCGGTGGTCGTATGTTAGATCTCTCAGAATTTCCCGTGGTGGACGGTCACTGCCATCCATTTCTACCTGGGAAGGAGATGGAGCCGTTCGAGCAGTACTTCAGACTGACGGACCTTCAGTTGCCGAAAAGGGACGTTGAAAACACCATCCTGTACCGTCAGATGATGAGGGATCTGTCCCGCGTCCTCGGCGTCACAGGAAGAAGTGAGGAGGTCATCGAGGAGAGACATGAGCGCTACAGGAGGGATCCAGCCGGGTACATCAAGCTCCTGTTCGAGGACGCGAAGATAGATTCCCTGCTCGTCGACACGGGCTTTCCAGCCGTGGAGAACGTGGGCTACTCGGTGGACATGGCCGACTTCTCGAAGCTGCTGCCGTGTGGCATCAGGGAGATCGTCAGGATCGAGATCATCGTCTACAAACTGGTGGGGAATCAGGCTCCCTTCGAACGTGCCGTGGACGAGTTCCACGGGCAGATAGAGCGTCGAGTAAAGAGGGGCACCGTGGCACTGAAGTCGATAGTGGCCTACAGGACAGGCCTGGCCGTCAAGAGAACAGACGAAGCTAAGGCGAAGAGGGCCTACGAGGAAGTTACCTCAGAGGTCGGCAGAGGTAAGCCCGTGAAGGAGGTGCTGTCCATCAAGTCCGAGGGGGTCAAGGCCGTTTATGATCACTTCGTCCACCTGGGTCTTGAGGACAGCGTCAGGCTTGGGGTTCCCTTCCAGATGCACACGGGGCTCGGCGACGCCCCGATGGACCTCATGATCTCGAACCCCCTACTGCTGAACGATCTCATCAACGATCCGATCGCCAGGGACGCTAAGATAGTGCTCGTCCACGGGGGATACCCGTACGTCGAGGAGGCTGGCTTCCTCGTCAGGTCCTACCCGAACGTCTTCCTGGACATGTCTGGGACCATCCCGTTCATAGGCATGGGCGTGGGGGAGAAGCTCCTCAACCTCATGGAGATGGCGCCGACAACGAAGATCATGTACGGCTCGGACGGCTTCAACGTCCCCGAGCTCTACTGGTTCGCGTCGCTCCAAGCCAAGAGAGCCTTAACCGCCGCACTGGACGAGCTGATGGCGTCGAATGCCATAGACGTAAGGGATGCGGAAGATATAGCTAGACAATTCCTCTCGGAGAACGCGAAGCGGATCTATAAACTGTAAAATCCCTTTTTAACCTTCTTTTCGATTACGGCTTCTAGAAATCTGCCTGATCGATCCTATGTAATAAAAAGGGGGTTTGAAACTCACTTGAGCTTCTTCACGTGCCGCTCGAAGCGGTTCATCACGTCCTCGCACGTCTTCAGGGGGACCACGAGCGCGAGGCGCACGTGTCCTTCGCCGTTTGGACCGTAGATCGTGCCTGGGACGGTCCTGAGCTTCTGCTCATTGAGGAGCCCCTCGCAGAACTTGGCGGCAGGCACCTTCAGCGCGGAGATGTCGGGGAAGATGTAGAATGCCCCTTCGGGGTATGCGCACTTCACGCCGGGCACCTCGTTCATCCGCCTGACGCAGTAGTCGATACGCTCCTTGTACGCCTTCCGCATCTCCTCGACGAAGTCCCAGCCCCTCTTCAGCGCCTCGGTGCCGGCCTTCTGGAACGCGACGGGCACCGAGCATATGCCGACCGGGACCCTGTTGACGAGGTCTAGGAGCGCCGGCCCGGCGATGATGTAGCCGGCCCTGCATCCGGTCCAGGCAAAGGTCTTGGAGAAGCTCGACAGCACCATGGTCCGCTCGAGCATGTCGGGCATGTCGATGATGGGCACGTACTTCCGGTTGCCCCAGATGAACTCGGTGTAGATCTCGTCGTCCAGGACGACGAAGTCCTTCTCAACGGCGAGCTTGGCGATCCCCTCGAGCTCCCTCTTCGTGTACACGACGCCGGCGGGGTTGTCCGGGTTGCAGATGATGAGCGCCTTCGTCTTCTTCGTCACGGCCTTCTCGATGTTCTTCACGTCGGGCCGGAAGAGGCCGTTCTTGTCCTTGGTCATGTTGGCCCTGACCATCTTCGCGCCGAAGTAGTCGGCGGGCTGCGTGTAGCCCTGGTAGGCTGGGTCGAGGACGACGATCTCGTCGCCCGGGTTGAGGATGGCGCCGAAGGCCTGGAAGATCGCCTGGGAGCCGCCGGACGTGACGAGCACCTGCTTCTCCGGGTCGACGGCAACGTTCCACTTCTCGTAGTAGTCGGCGACGGCGCGCTTGAACTCGGGGTCGCCCCCGAACTCATAGTGGGTGTACCCCTCCATCATAGCCTTGTACACGGTGTCGGCGATGAACTTCGGCTGGTTGAAGTCCGGGTCGCCCGCGCCCAGGTTGATCAGGCCGGGGATCGGGCCCACCATGGCGCGCGTGGCCGATCCTCCTCCAAAGATAAGAAGCTCCTTCTTGGCGAATTTATCGACTGACATAAGATCACGCTTCCCAATAGCTACCTACATTAAGTATAAAACCTCTTCGTCCTATAAGAAAAATCAGAAACTTAGAGTACTGTCAGGAAAAAAGTCAGACTGAACACGACGTGTGCGAGCATCCGTCTCAAGATGTTTCAGCCTTTACTCGAAGATGATTTCTAGCTCTTATCAACGGGATCGATAGAAAGGCGTTGGCTACGATGATTGCGGAGACGGAGATCACCGAGGCTGCTGGGCCGGTGGAATCGTATATCAGTCCCAGCGAAGGCGCCGCGACCATCCCTCCGACGTTCTCGGACTCCGAATAGACGCCCATGACCACGCCCGTCCTGGCCTCGGGCATGATCGACATCAGATGGATCATCATGCTCAGGTCAGCCGCAGCAAAGAATATTCCCTGTAGGCCTCCGAGGATGAAAAGAGGGATCGCCCCTGTGACGTAGACCATGCCGAGGTAGCTCAGCCCCGTCAGGAATAGGCTCGACACAATTATTTTCCTGCTTCCAACCTTATCGTTTAGGCTGCCCAGAAGGACTTGGGAGAGGGCTGATGTGAGCTGGATTATCCCCATGTATGACCCGATCTGAGTCTCGGAGGCCTGGGTCCTCGGGTTCTCGTGTAGGAATATGGGCAGGGTGTTCTCCACGAAAACCATGTTGAACATCGAAAGCATGCGGACGATGAGGATGCCCAGGAAGGGCCTCGTCCAAAGATTGCGTGCCGCCGATGAGCTCTCGATCGAAGGTTCTCCTTTTACCTTTCTTTCATCGTATCTCATGGAGACGGCCACAGGTATTGTCAAGATCCCTAAACCGGCGGAAAGATAGAACGGGACAGCATGGCCCACGGTATCACTCAAATATCCTCCCAGAAATGGCCCTAAAATTCCCCCGATGGAAATTGCAGAGACATATCTTCCGTACGTCCTTCCCCTACCTGAAGACGGGAGGAGCTCAGCTGTCAACGTCTTGACGGAGACCGCATAGAAGGACAAAGTGGAGGACATCATGAAGGCAAGAGACGCGAAGTCCCAGAAGCCACGGGCAAGAGGATACGCCGCGTATACGATCGAAGAAAAAACGATCGCGAAGATCACCATGTACTTCTTCCTCACCCTGTCGGCTACAACGCCTGCGATGGGTTCGAATATGAACCACCCGAGCATCCCCGCCGTCCCGATCAAACCTATCTGAGAGACGGTGAGACCCTGACCGTGGATGAAAAGCGCAAGGATCGGTGATACCATGCCTCCCCTGAACCTCTGCGCAAGCTGCACATAGAGAAGGAACCTCAGGGAGCCTTGCTTTTCATCCAAGGGGCTTCCTACATACCCCTGCCAAGATCATTAAATACTTTTCACGGAAATATGCAGGAGAAAAAATCGGAACGCGTGCTTAATTTATTACTCACTCTCACGCATTGAGAATACCCCGCATTCGATCTGAATGGGCGCTACTGCTAAGAATATGACGAGGGCCATTACTCCGGTGATCAAGAGCCCAAAATGGATCCTTCGGGCGCCACATAGTCGCCTTGGGAACCTGCTCATTGTTTTTGAAAAGGTTAATAGCTAAAGAACCAGACAGTTTAATTGCCCGCCGAGACGACGCACCATGCAGACGGACCCCTCGGAGGGTCACCGGTGAGGAGTGGGTTACCCAGTCATGGGACAGGCGGGCAGGGCGGGCGTCGGAATCCTCGCCTCTGAGAGAGCTCAGCCGAGTGGGGCGCAGCCCTATCAGTGAGGCTGAGGGTTTGTCGCGAGGGACATGGGCGCCCGCCCTCACACGGGATCGCCCGGAATCGAAGATGGGTTCTGTTAGATTCGACCAGCGTCCCCGTATCCGTCCGGCGCCGTGAATCCGCCGACCACCTCAGCGAGCTTCTGGGCCAGGTCGATGGTGGTTGAGTCCTCGAGGTACGGTCCCATGATCTGTATGCCGATGGGAAGGCGTTCGGTCGTCGGCCCCACAGGCGCGATCGTGGCGGGGTTGCCGGTCAGCGTCGCGAAGGAGATCCAGAACCTCAGATCCTCGTAGCGCCTCGGCCCCTCGGGCGTGGCCAGCACGCGTCCCCACTTGGGCAGGCTGTGGTCATGGCGGAATGCTGTAACGATGGCCGTGGGCATCAGGAAGGCGTCGTGATCTCTGAAGTATCGCTGCCATACGGCCCTGGCTGCCATCCTCCTGCTGCTTGCGAGCTGGAAGTCCCTTAGGGAAGAGGTGCACGCCAGCGCCTCCATGGCCTCGTCGCTGCCGTCCTGACTCCTGGCCCTCTCCCTCATCCGTTCGAGCCTCTCCTCGTCGACGGTGTACGCGGAGCCGGCGTAGCGGAGAAAGCGGTACGCGTCGAACTGTTCCCTGAGGTTTACGCCGGGAGGCCAGCCCTCCTCGAGATCCACACCCGCCTCCCGAAGCGCCTCCACGGCATGGGAAAGGACCTTCCTCACATCGGAAGATACTGGATCAAAGGCATCGTCCAAGACGTATCCCAGGCGATAATCGGATAGATGATTCCCCCTAGGTGGAGGAAGGGTCCAGCCATAGGCAACGGCTTCGTCTGGAGGCGGACCTCCTAGGACCTCGAGCGCTACCTTCAGGTCAGAAGGGCTTCGCGCGATCATCCCCGCGACGCCCAAGCCGGACGATGGCATCGGCGGGTCGCCCGGCAACGGTGGTATGTGACCATGCATCGGAATTATGTCCGCCGAGGGCTTGTGCCCATAGACGCCGCAGAAGTGGGCCGGTATCCGGATCGACCCGCCGATGTCGCTCCCCAGCGAGAGGAAGCTGAGGCCCGCCGCCACGGCGGCTGCGCCTCCTCCCGTCGAGCCGCCCGGGGTCCGTTCCAGATCCCATGGGTTTTTGGTGGTTCCGAATATCTCGTTGAAGCTCTGCCAGTCGCTCAGCAGGAGTGGCACGTTCGTGTGGCCAAGGGTGATGGCACCCGCTCCACGCAGCCGTTCGACGGCAACGGCGTCACACTTGGGTATGTAGTTTGCCAGAGCCGGGGAGCCGGCGGTCGTGCGGACGCCGGCCATCTCGAAGCAGTCCTTCACGGTGCAGGGAACGCCGTGCAGAGGCCCCCATATTTCACCCCTCGCTGAAGCCTCATCGGCCTTGCGTGCGCGGAGCGTGGCTTCTTCGCGCGTGAGGGTGACGATTGCATTCAACGATGGGTTGTATTTCTCGATGCGCTTGAGGATGTGCTCGGTGAGCTCAACAGAAGACACGTCGCCCCTTCGAATGGCATCCGCAGCTTCCAACGCAGAGGCGAAAACAAGGTCAGATGGCTTGACGCCCCTTCTCCCGTGGAAATGAGGGCGCCCTCCTTGAACCATTTTCATCGCTCTTTCATGGCCATTTTCCTAATATTAATTCGCTCGTGTCATTGACGTAAAGGATCTCGGCTGGGCGATGAAAATGATCCATGGAGTCTATGCCAATTGCCTTCTTTCAACGAGATGTTCATCGTTATTCCCCCAAACAGGTCGTGCGACCTGCCCTCAAACCTTAAATGAGCGCTATCCCCCATCGATCACGTTTCGGGCGAGGATTATGGACGTCGAGACGCGCTTCGAGCTGAGTTCCCGTAACCTACAGGAGATTATCACCCCCGACGAGCTCCGCAGGCTGCTTGAGACCGTCGACCATCCCAAGGGATACGTCGGCTTCGAGTGCTCCGGCATGATGCACGCCGGAACAGGCCTCATCGTGGGGAAGAAGATGCTGGACTGGGTCGAGGCGGGCTTCGACTTCGTCATCTTCCTCGCCGACTGGCACAGCTGGATCAACAACAAGCTCGGGGGCGTCATGGAAAACATCCGCGCCGGCGGCGAGTACTTCAAGGACTGCTTCACCGCCCTCGGCCTCCCCGAGGGAAAAGTCCGCTACATCTGGGCCTCCGACCTCGTCGACGGCAGCGACTACTGGGCGAAGGTCGTCCGCGTGATGAAGGAGTCAACCCTCCGAAGGATCCAGAGGGCCCTCCCCATCATGGGGCGCAGCCTCGAGGCGGGCGACGTCGAGGCGGCCTGGATGATCTACCCCGCCATGCAGGCGAGCGACATCTTCCACATGGACCTCGACGCCGCCTGCTCGGGCATGGACCAGAGGAAGGTCCACATGCTCGCCAGGGAGCTGGCACCGAAGCTGGGCTACAAGACCCCCGTCTGCCTTCACGGGCCGCTGCTGCCCAGCCTCCAGGAGGAGGCGACAGAGGGATCCTTCGACGAGGACGTGTCCATCGACAGGAGCATAAAGAGGAAGATGTCTAAGAGCGTCGAGGGGGGCGCCGTCTACGTCAACGACGAGCCAGACCTCATCATGGAGAAGTACCGGATGGCGTTCTGCCCCCCAAGGGCGTCGGAGGGGAATCCAGTCATGGACCACGCCAAGCTCATCGTGTTCCCATATCTCGGGGCGCTGGAGATACGCCGCTCGGCCAAGTACGGGGGGGACATAACCCTGAACAGCTACGCCGAGCTCGAATGTCTCTACCTATCAGGAAGCCTACACCCGCTAGATCTGAAGAGAGCGATCGCCGAGGCCGTCACGGAGATCCTCGAGCCGGTGCGGGCTTACTTCGAGCGGCACCCGAAGAACCTCGAGAGGATGAGGGAGCTGCGGGTCACGAGATAAAAAGGGGGAGGTCAACAGCCCTCGAGGTCGCCCATGTACTCGAGCATCCAGGCGAGCCTGCTGCTGTAGCCCCACTCGTTGTCGTACCACGCCATCACCTTGACCAGGTTCCCCGTGGCCATCGTCGAGAGGCCGTCGATGGTCGCGGAGTGCGGGTCGTGGATGAAGTCCGAGGAGACGAGGGGCTCCTCCGTGTAGGCGAGGATGCCCTTCAGCTTCCCGCTGGCCGCTTCCCTGTAGGCGGCGTTCAACTTGTCCGCGGTGCCCGTCTTCTTCACGACGGCGACGAGGTCGGTGATGGAGACGTTGGTCACTGGAACCCTGATGGCGAGTCCGTTGAGCTTGCCCGAGAGCTCAGGCAGCACCATGCCTATGGCCGATGCGGCGCCCGTGGTGGTGATGACGATGTTCGTGGCCGCGGCGCGCGCCCTGCGCACGTCCTTGTGCTGCATGTCGAGGAGCCGCTGGTCGTTCGTGTAGGCGTGGACTGTGGTCATCAGGCCGGACTCGATGCCGAACTTCTCGTTGAGCACCTTCGCCATCGGAGCCAGGCAGTTCGTCGTGCAGGAGGCGAGCGACACGACGCTGTGCTTCTCGGGGTCATATTCTTCGTGGTTGACGCCTGGTACCACGGTCACGTCCACCCCTTTCCCCGCCGCCGACAGCAGGACCTTCTTCGCGCCCGCCTCCAGGTGCTTCGCCACCTTGTCCCTGTCCGTGTACCGGCCCGTCGACTCGACGACGGTGTGGACTTCGAGGTCACGCCACGGGAGCTTGGCCGGCTCGGGCTCAGACAGAACCTTCAGCTCCTTCCCATCGACGAGGATGCTGCTCCCCTTGGCAGTGATCTCCCGCTGCAGCCGCCCGTGGACGCTGTCGTACTTCAGAAGGTAGGCGAGGGTCGCCGCGTCGGTGAGGTCGTTGACGGCGACGACGTCGACGTCCGCTTCGTTCTCGAGGATCGCACGATACAGGAGGCGGCCTATCCGGCCGAAGCCGTTGATACCGACTCTGATCATGTGAGCAGACCCGATCAGTAATTGGCTGAAGCAAGATAAAGGCATCTCCCGGCGGGAAGGTTTTTATTGGATCGACTGAGATAGATCAATGGGTGTTGGAGAAACACTCAATCACTCTCACCGCAGGGCGAATGGGCACCCCGCGCAGGGGCGCCGTTCCTCTCGCACTCGATCCAGGGTCTGATTCTGTCACACCCAGGTAGGCCCCAGAGGAGTTCTGAGGGGCGCCTGCGGGACGGGTGAAACCTAGTAGAACAGAGGTGAACGAAACGGGTCAGAAGGATAAACAGGTCAGCGCGAAGTACACCGTAGAGGCGAAGTTCCACGTAGAGGGCGTCGTCGAGAAGCACGACGTCATCGGCGCCATCTTCGGCCAGACCGAGGGCCTATTCCCCAAGGAGTTCGAACTGAGGGAGCTCCAGAAGTCCGGCAAGATCGGCCGCATCGACATCGAGCTCAGGTCGGAGAACGACCGAACCGAGGGCACCATCACGGTCCCGTCGAGCCTCGACAGGGCGGAGACGGCCATCATAGCGGCCGCGATGGAGACCGTGGACAGGGTCGGTCCGTGCGAGGCGAAGGTGAACATCGAGAGGATCGCCGACATCAGGGTCGACAAGCGCGAGAAGATCGTGCAGCGCGCCAAGGCACTGATGCGCGACTGGGTCGTGAAGGAGACCCAGGACATAGAGAAGGTGCTGGAGGAGGTCTACAAGGAGGATCAGAAGATCCAGCCCATCCAGTACGGCAGGGAGCGCCTCACGGCGACGCCCGACATCTCCAAGGCAGAAGACGTGATCATCGTCGAGGGCAGGGCAGACGTAATAAACCTGCTGAAGAACGGCTACACGGGCATCATCGCCCTCGAGGGCGTCAAGGTGCCGAAGACGATCATGGAGCTCACGAAGAAGAAGGAGACGACGGCCTTCCTCGACGGCGACAGGGGCGGCGACCTCATCCTGAAGGAGCTCACGCAGGTCGCGCGGCCCAAGTACGTGGCGCGCGCTCCGCGCGGCAAGGAGGTCGAGGAGCTCACCGGGGACGAGATCAGGGAGGCCCTCGCGGGCAGGGTGCCGTTCCAGGAGGTCGCCGCCCTTGACAGGGTCGGCGAGATCGCGGGCAAGCTCAGGGGGTCCCTGGAGGCGATCCTGATGAGGGAGGACGGGAGCGAGGCGGATCGCGTTCCCGTCAGCGAGCTCGTCGACAGGATCAGGGAGAGCAAGGGCGTCAGCCTCGTGGTGTTCGACGGCATCGTCACCGGCCGCCTCGTCGACACCGCCAGGGAGAAGGGAGTCAAGACCCTCGTGGGCGAGAGGATCGCCGAGGGCGTGAAGATACCCCCCGAGATGGAAATCAAATCCTTCGGCGATGTCGCGTAGGCCCCGACGGCGAAGCCATTATTCAGGTTCCAATTCCTTTTTTAATCATTTCGAGAAGGAAAAATCTGGGCGTTTATGCACCATTCGAGTCCGTCTATTTTCCCTTGATCTTATCCTCGAGGGTCTTCAGCTCGCCGTGCTCCTTGAATCGGATCGTCGTCTGGAGGCGGACCGGCAGTCCTACCTGCCTGAAGAACTGGTACAGGCTTTCGCCGTCGATCTTCTGTCGTATCCTGCCGGTGGTAAGCGCCTCGACGAGCAGCTTCTCGATCTCCGGCATGACCTTGGGATACTGCGCCCAGGCGGCGTTGTAGACCTCCCACGCCCGGTCGCCGAAGTAGCCGCCTAGTATCTTTTTGGGGTCGGGTTTCTCAGCCTTTTCTTGTTTCTGCTCCTGCTCTTGGTTCTGCTTCAGCATCCTCTGCTGTAGCTGCCGCAGCCTCCGGCGCTTCAGCCGTTCGAGCTCCTCATCCATCGCCGAATGTTCTCCAGGGTTCAGAATAGTGCGTGAGATTCGCTTTTATCCTTTCCTGACATCTCACGTGCTAAAACGGTTATTCGCGAAGATCCTGATGGGACCTCATTTCGACGATTCGATCTCTTTCATCAGTTCCTTTATGGTCTCCTGCTTGATCCCGTACTTCGTTGCCAACTTTTCCAACGTTCCCTGGTCTAAGTCGCACGTTTTCCTCGTCTTGGTGAGTGGATCAGATCGTTCCCCTCTCAGATCGAGCCGCAGCACGTCCCATCTGGCGTAGTGTCCGAGGGCGTCGAAGTAGGCCTTCGTGTGGCGGCGGTCGTCGGCGTCAAGCTCCGCGATGATGATCTCCTCCCTGTCGAAGACGGGCTCCCGCAGGTAGACTCCGGCCGGATTCACGATGCAGCTTCCACCCGCGGCGATGTTGAAGTCGGCGCAGTAGCCGGGCATCTGGTCGTCGGGGATATACTGGCTGACGCTCACGATAAAGGTCTGGGTCTCGAAGGCGTACTCCCTTATGGCGTGCTCGATGTCGCAGAGGTGGTAGGAGTCGCCGGGTCTGTACCTCTTTTTGGCTCCCGGGTGGCGCTCCATCACCCACCAGCCGGGCCAGACGGCACAGTGGATCTCCTCGCCGAGGATGGCCATGGCCGCCTTCTGGAGGGTCATGTGGTGCTCGTAACAGACGATTCCGCCTATTGCGCCGATGGGGGTCTTGAAGACCTGGAGGTCGCTGGCGTCGCCCATGCCCCAGATGATGCGCTCGGCGTGGGTGGGCATGAGCTTACGGTGCCTGCCGAGGATCTCGCCGTCGCCTCCGATGAACAGGATGGTGTTGTACAGTGTCTCGCTTCCGGGGCGATCGCTCTTCTCCGAACAGCCGAGTGCGACGATGACGTTCGCCTCCCTGGCTGCATCGCAGAGGACATCGGTTTCGGGGCTGGGTATCTGCAGAGAGTTCTTCTGGTACTCCACCATGAGGTCGGACCATCTCGATATGGGCTGCAGTCCCCTCCAGTAGGGGTAGCCGGGCACGAAGGTCTCCGAGAAGACGACGAGCCTGGCTCCAACCCTCCCAACCTCCTCTATGGTCCTGCACGCCTTGTCGACGGTCGCCTCCTTGTCCATGAAGACGGGCGCGACCTGTGCGGCCGCCACCTTCACCCTGTCCAACATCTCAAACCATTTTTGAAATGGTCTCATGTCCTATAATAGGCAACAGGCAAAACAGCCTGTACGAGTAAGTCTGAGCTTGGTGATGCCCATGAAAGTCCATGCAGAGGCTCTCGAGTTTGAGACGAGGGGCGAGTTCGATACCATGGATCTCACAGCAAGGGTCGATACCGCCGTGAGGAATTCGGGAATCCGAGAGGGAATAGCCATTGTCAACACAGGCCACACGACGGGTGCCCTCATCCTGAACGAGGACGAGGAGGGTCTACAGGAGGACCTAAAAGAATTGATGAGGAGGTTCGCCCCTGCCGAAGGCAACTACAATCATCCGAACAACGCGTTCGCTCACTTAAGATCGATGCTACTATCCACGAGCAGGGTCATGCCTGTCCACGACGGCAACCTCAGGCTCGGCACCTGGCAGAGCATCTACTGGGTCGAGACCGAGAGGCGTCCGAGGAACAGAATCGTCGAGATCGCGGTGATCGGCTCATAGCCCTGCGCCGGCAAATGATAAATGCGCAGAGGGCGATCTACATTCGATTGTGAATGGGCATTTTAGAGAATTACGTCAAGCTCAACCCGGCCTCGAGGGCCGCCTACGAGAGGGCCTGCCGCTTTCTGCCGAGCGGATGCAGCCGCAACGTCCTATACTACCCGCCGTTCCCCGTGTACATGACCGCGGGGAGGGGCACCCGCCTCTGGGACCTCGACGGCAACGAGCGGATCGACTACAACTTCAACAACACGACCCTCATCCTCGGCCACAACCACACGAAGGTCATCGAGGCCGTCGAGGATCAGCTCGGGAGGAGCACGGTCACGGGCGCCCCCTCGGAGGCGGAGGCTGACCTCGCGGAGGAGCTCGCACGCAGGCTCGGCACGGACAAGGTGCGCTTCACGCCCTCGGGAACCGAGGCCAACCTCCAGGCCATACGGCTGGCCCGCAGCCACTCGGGCAGAGACAAGATCGCGAAGTGCGAGGGGGCCTACCACGGTTCCTGGGACGCCGTCGACGTCAGTGTCGCGCCTCCCCTGGACAAGGCGGGACCGTACAAGACGCCCTACAGCCTGAAGCAGCACGAGGGGATACCGAACGGTGTCCTCGAGAACACCCTCGTCTTCCCGTTCAACGACGCCGAGGCCGCGGAGACGCTCGTCAAGAAGCACCGGAGGGAACTGGCAGCCGTCATCGTCGAGCCCGTGCAGCGCGACACCCCGCCCAAGACCGGCTTCCTCCAGGCCCTCAGGGAGGCGACAGAGCAGCACGGCGTGCCCCTCATCTTCGACGAGGTCATCTCGTTCAGGCTCAGTCCCGGGGGCGCACAGAAGCTCTACGGTGTCAGGCCCGACATCACCACGATGGGGAAGATCATCGGCGGCGGCTTCCCCGTCGGCGCGTACGCGTCGACAGACGAGGTCATGGAGCCCCTGTTCATACCGGAATCCACGTTCCCAGACCTCAAGTCGGCAAGGCTCGGCTTCTCGGGCACCTTCAACGCACACCCGGTGACCATGGCAGCGGGGCTCGCTGTTATGAAGGAGATGATTCCGAAGGTCTATGATAAGATTGAAACGATCGGGAAAAGGATGCGTTTGGGCCTCGTTAAGATACTCGACAATGCGCGCGTGGTGGCGAAGGTCGGGGGCGTCGGTTCCTTCTTCCACGTGACGTGGACGGACAAGGATGTGTTCGACTACCGAACCGCAGCGACGGAGGTTCGGCCTCTGAGCCGATGTTTCTCGATGGCCCTCATGAACCGTGGCGTTTACCTTCTGGGCCACCCCAACGTCTCCGCGGTTACCACCGAAGGGGACGCCGACGCCGCCCTAGAAGCAGTGAGGCAAAGCATCGACGAGATGAAGCCCATCATCAAAGAACAGGCACCGCAACTGCTTGTGCGCTGAAATGGGCTTCCCCTTTGGGTACCGAGGCTGGAGATGAATCTACCTCAGTTTTTTTAGCGCTTTCTCGATGCGTTCTATGCCCTCGGTGATGTCGTTCATCGGCTGCGCGAAGGACTGCCTGAAGTGCCCTTCCCCGTTGCTCCCGAACATCTCGCCGCTGGTGACGCCCACCTTTGCCTCCTTTTCGAGGCGGGCGCACAGCTCTTTGGATCTCATTCCATAGGAGGACACGTCGGGAAAAACGTAGAACGCCCCCTTGGGCGTCGTGCAGGTGACCCCATCCATGTCGCTGTATGCGTCGACGACGTACCGCCTCTTATCGTCGTACCTCATCACCATCTCTCGGACGCAGTCTTGGGGTCCCGTCAGAGCGGCTACTCCCGCCCTCTGCACGGCGGCGTTGACGACGAGGTAGGTCGCCAGCTGTATCTCCATGAGCTTATCGTAGAGGTCCTTGTTCGGGGCGATGATGTATCCCAGCCTCCAGCCGGTCATGGCGTACGCCTTGGAGAAGCCGTTGAGGACGATGGTTCGCTCCCGCATGCCCTGGATGGCGGCGATGCTCCTGAACCTGACGCCGTCGTAGGTGATCGTGTCGTAGATGTCGTCGGATATCACCCAGAGGTCGTGTTCCTCGGCCACGTCCGCGATCTCTCTGAGTTCGCTTTCGCCGAGGACAGCGCCCGTTGGATTATCCGGGCTGCAGAACAGGATGGCCCTGGTCTTGGGGGTGACGGTTTTCCGAATGTCGTCTGGGTGGAACCTCCACCCCTCATCGCCGTACCGGGGGATGTCGGCGGACCTGATCCCCAGGAAATCGAACGTGGAGAGGTACGCGAAGAAGCACGGGTTCATGTTCAGTACCTCGTCGCTGGGGTTGGTTACAGCCCTCAACGCTTGGTATATGCCCTGAGTGCTCCCAGGCGTCACGATGATCAGCTCAGGATCAGCCTTTACACCGTATCCCTCATACTTCCGCGCGATGGCCTCCCTGAGCTCCGCGATCCCCTCAAAGGCGCCGTAATGGGTGCTGCCCTCGTCCAGCGCCCTCTTCATCGCGTCCACGATGTGCTTGGGCGTGTCGAACTCGGGCTCGCCGCCGGACAGCGAGATGAACCTGACCATTTACGCAACCTCAAACGGTACTCGCCATCACATTCATTATCTTTTCGGATCATCAAGTCTGGATACTGCAAAACATGGGCGGAAAGAAAGGCGTCATGGAAAGTATTAATGCTATAATTCTTGCATGTGGATAAACAATGAAAGCTGTCGAGACCGATGTCCTAGTCGTCGGGGCCGGCGCCGCCGGCAGCATGGCCGCGATCAGGGCCAGCGACTTCACGAAGAACGTCCTGATCATCGAGAAGGCGGTCCTCAGGAGCTGCGGTAACCTGGGCATGGGCCACCACACGGGCGAGCTCAACCCCATGACAAACGTGCCCGGCGGGCCGACCTCCGAGGAGTTCGTGGAGGGCTACCTCTCGTCGTCCTCGGGATGGTCCGGCATCGAGAGGCCCATGGACAAGTACATCATCGCCGAGGAGTTCCCCGCCATCGTGAAAGACCTCGAGAGGTGGGGTCTCGTCATCGAGAAGGACGAGAACGGCAGGTGGGCCACATACTGGGATGAGTTCATCGGCGAGAGGATGGAGTCCGGGGTCCCCGTGAGGGGAGGCACGATGAAGAAGTGCCTCGTCGCCGAGCTGAAGAGGCGCAACATCAAGGTCGTCGAGAGGACCATGGCCGTCGACCTCCTGACCAACAAGGGCAGGGTCGTCGGTGCCGTGGGCCTGAACGTGAGGACGGGGGAGCTCACGGCCTTCAGGGCGAAGTCGGTCTTGATGTGCACGGGATCCTCGAGCAGAACATACATAGTGGTACCGGGAACGACGTGGTTCTGGATGCGGGACATGGGCACCAACAGCGGCGACGGCAGGGCCATGTGCTACCGCGCCGGCGTGGAGCTCACGAACATGGAGCTGATGCGCACCGACTACATGATCGGCAACACGATGGGCAGGTTCTGGTGGGGCAAATGCGTCAACTCTAAGGGCGAGGAGTTTCTGGTCGAGACCTACAAGAAGCGATGGGGCCGCCTCTGGGCGATGCACCTGGAGGTCCTCAAGGGCAATGGCCCCATCTACTGGGACGCCAGGAAGCTCACCGATGAGCAGATGGCGAAGAGGAACTACTACGGCAGCATCGAGAAGAACTATCCCGACATATACATCTCCGAGTCACACGGGCAGAGGGGCCTCGACCCGAGGAGGAACCTCGCCGAGGCGATACCGACGCCAATCGGGTTCCTCGGCGGACCCGACTTCAAGTACAACGGTGGTACATCGATGGAGGGTCTCTACGCGGCCGGCGACGAGATATGGATGGACAGCCTATCAGGGTCCTTCGTGTTCGCTCGGAGGGCCGGCGAGGCCGCGGCCAAGTATGCCCTGCAAACAGAGCTGTCGCCTGTTAACAAGGAGCAGCTCAAGACCATCGAAGAGGCCACACTCGCACCGCTGAAGAGGAGCGAGGGCTACCATCCGCAGGAGCTGGAGGAGAAGGTCAGGGCCATGATGACCCGATACGCCAACGTCACGAAGACAGAGGGGATGCTGAGGCGCGGGATCGAGCTCATCTGGGAGCTGAGGCGGAGGGTTCTACCGGAGCTACGCGCCGAGAACCCGCACGAGCTCATGCGCGCGGTTGAGGCTAGGAACATCATGGACGTCGCCGAGATGCACGTGGCCGCCGCCCTATTCAGGACCGAGACGGTACCCTACGGCAGGCACTTCCACCACAGGCTCGACCACCCCATCCAGCATCCGACCTGGTACAGGCAGAGGGTGATCATTAAGAATGAAGGTGGCGAGATGAAGCTGTTCAAAAGGCAGACGACGGAGCAGAGGGTCCCGACCCGCGAGGAGTACGAAGCGGTGAAGGAGATAAAGCCGTGACGGCCAAGATCGACTACGAGCGCTGCACGGGATGCAGAAAGTGCTACGAGGTCTGCCCTCTCGACATAATAGATTGGGACGAGGAGAAGAGCCGACCCGTGATCACCTACCCCAACGAGTGCCAGCTCTGCTTCATATGCCAGGAGGAATGCCCGGCTGAGGCGATAAAGGTCAGAATACCGATAATATTCTGGTAAGGAAGTCTCAAGTTTCTGATTTTGTGTTTCCTTTCCGTGCGAGCGATCCACGGCAGCTGACTGGACTAGAGAATTGAAGAACTGGAGCCTATCGTTAAGGAGCGAGCATCGAGCTTAATTATAAGATAAGTTGGCCGCAGCCCTGACACGAGAATCCCTTTGGAAAGTTCAACAATGGCTTTGTTAATATTTATATGAGCATTTAGAGCATCTGATGTGAGTCAATGTCTTCGCAAAGTTCCTTCAACGTTATAGGTCGGAAGACGATCAGAAAGGACGGCATAGCCAAGGTCACTGGATTTGAGAAGTATGCCTCCGACGTCGCCCTCCCGAACATGCTCCACGCCAGGGTTTATAAAAGTCCCTACCCCCACGCGAGGGTAAAATCAATAGACGCAACTGAAGCAGAAAAGATGGGGGCTGTTGTGGTCACCTTCAAAGAGGTGCCGAAGGTGAGATACTGCCCTCGGCTGGTGAGCACTCCCGAGGCCACCTACAAGGACTGGTCCGTTCTGACGGGCAAACCCCTGTTCTTCGGGGAGCCGATAGCCGCGGTCGCATCCGAGTCGGAAGAGGAAGCTCAGAGGGCCATCGAGTCCATAAAGGTCGATTTCGAGGCCCTCGAGCCCTCATTCGATGCCTTCGAGTCTATGAAGCCCGGTAAGCTGCTTCTCCATGAAGCCATCCTGCTTAACGATAAGGAGCTGAAGATCAGGGACAACATCGGCTGCACGTTAGAAATAGCGGAAGGAGACGTGGAAAGGGGATTCGCGGAATCCGACGTCGTCCTGGAGCGGGAGTACAGGACGAGCAGGCGCTACCACACGCAGCTCGAGACCAAATCGGTCGTTGTGAATCCCGAGCCGGACGGCGGGATCACGCTCTGGAGCACTTCGCAGACGATACACAACACTAGACTGCTGCTCCACGAGATTTTCGGCATACCCGCGAGCAAGATAAGGGTGCACAAGGTGGCTCTGGGCGGGAGCTTCGGTTCAAGCATCCACACCAACCCCGTTGTGCCCATCGCGGTCGCCCTGGCGTTGAAGGCTCGGAGGCCGGTCAAGCTGTCCTACACGCGCGAGGAGGACATGCACGACCACTCCTCCTACCAGATGATCTTCAGGCTGAAACTGGGGGCAAAGAGAGACGGGAAACTCAACGCGGGCGAGCTGCAAGCCGTCATGGACATAGGGGCCCACCAGATACAGGCCTACCCCCTCCTCGGCTGCATGGTGGGCTGGTGGGTCTCCCTCTACAAGCTTCCCAACTTGAAGTACGTCGGCAAGGCGGTCTACACGAATAAGGTTCCGTCGTGCGCCCTGAGGGGCTACGGCAACCCCCAGGTGAGCTGGATCGTGGAGGCCACGATGGACGAGCTCGCCGAGGCGTTGGGCATCGACGTCCTCGAGTTCAAGCTCAAGAACTACGTCGGCAAGGGAGACATCTTCTGGGGGCAGGGACCCACGGTGAAGTCCGTGATCCAGAGCTGCGGCGTCGAGGAGATCCTCAGGAGGGGGGCAGACATCATAAGGTGGAAGAACAGGCTCCAGCCCGGCGAGAAGACCGGAAGATACAGGCGCGGCATGGGCCTAGGCAGGGGGTTCCACACCTCCAGCGCCGGCGCCCCGGTCCCCAGCGCGGTGGTAGATTACACCGGCGCTATGCTGAAGATAAACGAGGACGGCACACTGGATTACGTGACGGCCATGATGGACCACGGTGGAGGCACCCTTGAGGGCCACGCGAAGATCATAGCGGAGGAGATCGGGGTCCCCCTCGACAACGTGAACGTCGTCCTAGCCGACACCCAGACCACGGTCTACGACGTCTGTACCCACGCGTCCAGAGGCATCTACGCAGGTGGGGGCTGCGCCCAGAAGGTGGCGAAACAGGTCAAGCAGAAGCTGCTGGAGTTCGCGTCCAGGGTTCTCGACGCTTATCCCCACGCCCTGAAGATAAGGCCTGACGAGGGACTCGGCCAGGGCGTCATATACGCTGAGGGCATAAAGGGAAGAGAGGTCACGATAGGAGAGGTCGCCTCGATAGCGAGGCATAAGAACTGGGGCACCATCGCGGTCGTGGACAGCCTGAGGCAGGGGAGCTGCCCCCCTCACTTCACCGGATACTTCATCGAGGTGGAGGTCGACACCGAGACCGGCAAGGTCAAGCCCGTAAGAGTCGTCGCAGGCGCCGACGTGGGGACCGTGGTGAACCCCGACCTAGCCGCGGGGCAGATCCACGGCGGCTTCGCCATGGGATGGGGCATGGCGACGATCGAAGACACGCCCTACGATCCCGAGACGGGAGACCTCATGAACAAGGGGTTCGTGACGGAATACAAGACGCCCACGCCCGCTGACCTGCCAACTAACGACAACTTCACCGTGTTCTTCACCGACACCTACGAGCCCACGGGCCCCTTCGGCGCGAAGGGGATAGGCGAAGGGGCCTACAACCCCGTGGCGGGGACCATAGCGAACGCCATCTACAACGCCATAGGGGTCCGCTTCTACGATCTGCCGATCACGCCGATCAAGATCCTGAAGGCGTTGAAGGAAAAGGAGGTCGGATGAAATGTACGTCAACGAGATCAACAGTCACATAATACCCGTCAAGTTCGAATACCACGCGCCCGCCAGCATGGAGGAAGCCGTAGATCTGCTCTCGAGATACGGAGATGAGGCGAGTCTTCTGGCAGGCGGCACCGACCTCCTCGTCAACATGAAGCAGAGGCTGGTCGAGCCCAAACACATCATCAGCATCAAGAACCTCAAGGAACTGATCGGCGTAGAGGAGAGGAGGGACGGGATCCGCATAGGCGCGGCGACGAAGCTCAGGACAATCGAAAGGTCAGATTTGATCCGAGAGAAGCTCCCGATCCTGCCTGAAGCGGTCAAGCACATTGGCTCGGTTCAGATCAGGAATCTCGGGACGATAGGCGGTAACCTCTGCAACGCGAATCCTTGCGCTGACAGCGCCACGCCACTGGTCGTCCTCGGAGCCAAGGCTAAATTGGTTGGTCCAGAGGGAGGCAGGGTCGTTCCCATGGAGAACTTCTTCATTGGCTCTGGCAAAACGATCCTGAAGTCTAATGAACTACTCTTTGAGATATTATCTCCCCCTCTAGCCGAGGGCATTGGAACATCGTACATAAAGGTTGGGTGGACCAGCTTCGACATTGGCACCGTAAACGTGGCGGTGGTGTTGAAAAGGGAAGGCGGGGTCGTGGGCGACTGCAGAATCGCCCTGGGAGCGTGTGCGCCGACGCCCATGAGATTGCACAGAGCTGAGGAGTTCCTTAAGGGGAAGGAACCCACAGGAGATGCCATAGAGGCAACCGCTAAAATCGCCTCGATGTATATAACGCCGCGCGCACGCTGGCGGAGGGCGCCGCCGGAGTACAGGAGAGAGGTTTCAAAGACCTTGACGAGGGACGCGCTCACCATCGCCAACGAAAGAGCTGGACGGAGGATGAAGGCATGAAGATCGAGTTCACCGTCAACCGGAGGAAGAGGCAGTTCGACGTTGAGCCGAACACGCTTCTGCTGAACCTCCTGCGTGAAGACCTGAGCCTGACTGGGACAAAATACGGCTGCGGCATCGGTGAGTGCGGGTCATGCACCGTGCTCGTCGATGGAGAACCCGTCCCATCCTGCCTGACCCTCGCCGTTGAGGTCGATGGCAGGGAGGTCGTGACGATAGAGGGCATCGCGAAGGGTGGCAGCCTCAGCGCCGTCCAGGAGGCCTTCCTCGAGGAGGGGGCGATACAGTGCGGCTACTGCACCCCAGGATTTATTATTGCTGCGGAGGCCCTCCTGAAGGAGAATCCCCGTCCCTCAGAGGAGGAGATTAGGGAGTACCTCAAGGGCAACCTCTGCAGGTGCACGGGGTACGTCAACATCGTGAAGGCGGTGAAAAAGGCGGCAGAGAAGTCAAAGTAATCGCCATGCTCCTCCATTTTTTAAAGTGGTGCCTTTGAGATTCGCCGCCGTCGTCCTCGCCGCGGGCAAATCGCAGCGGATGGGCAGGAACAAGCTGCTTCTAAGGGTGGCCGGCAGAACCATCCTGGATCGGGTGCTCGACGCCGTGAAGGCTTCCAACGCCGACGAGACGTTCGTCGTTCTGGGGCACAGACCAGAGGAGCTCAAGCACATCGTGGAGGCGCATGGTGCCAAAGTTATCATAAACCCTGATTACGAGGAAGGCATGACGAGCTCCATCAAGGCGGGCTTACGCCATGTGACGGCAGACGCCGCCTTCGTGGTCCTGGGCGACCAGCTCGGCCTCAGCGCAGAGCTGCTGAACACGATGTCGACCCTGATGGAAGTGGATCCCGAGGCTCTGATCGTCAGTCCCGTCTGCGACGGAAAGAGAGGGCACCCGGTCCTGCTCAGGCGAGCGCTCTTCGACGAGATACTAGCCCTAAGAGAAGGGCAGAGCCTGAAGGATGTCGTCGTCAGGCACGAAACGTCCCACAGGGTGGTCGAGGGCGATCACTGGTGCATCATGGACGTCGACACGCCCGAGGATTTCGAGAAGGCTGCACGGCTGTGGTGCGGCATTGAACGCTGAACAACACGCCCCTTAACAAAAATAACGTCAAAAAAATGAACAAACCTTTTCTCATTAATGGATCCAACGATTCATTCAGAGTGGAGAGAGATGGTTAGAAGAGATAACCTGGACCCGATGAGGCAGGCCATCGAACGCCACGCCGGGAACGAGGACGCCGACCGGATCATGGAGGGACGGGAGCGTGTAAGGAAGTCTACGCCCCCCGACGAAGTGGCAAAGAGGACCAGCAGCGCCGTCAGCCGGATGGACGACCTCCTCGATGCCGAGACCCGGCGACTGATCATGGGGGAGCTGGGCCGCAACTGCGCGACATTCAACAGCAGGGTGATGCAGGCGACGGTGAACCGAAGGAAGAAGCACGGGACCCTTGAGGAGTTCATCGAGTCCGAGATCAGGAAGCCGCCCCGGGGGACTAGGCTCGAGAGGGACGGCGACAGGATCATCCAAGTGTACACTCCACGCAGCTGGACCAGGCCTATGAGGTGTTACTGCGCGTTCATCAACCGCCTGCCAGAAGACGTGAACGCCTCCCTCACCTACTGCGAGTGCAGCCGCGCCTTCGTCGAGACGGTCTGGGAGGCGGTCACGGGAAAACCCGTCATGGTCGAACTCCTCCAGAGCACGATCTCCGGCGCCGACGAGTGCAAATTCGCCATATACCCGTGATCGAGTGCGACTAACCTCTCCTGACCCTTATCAGCTCCGCGACGATGCTGACCGCGATCTCCTCGGGGGTCACCGCGCCGATGTCGATGCCGATGGGGGCGCGGATGGCCTCGACCTCCTCCTCCGGGAAGCCCTCGGAGAGGAGCTGCCTCCTGTGCTCCCTCGCCTTGTTTCTGCTTCCGAGCAGTCCGACGTAGGCGGGCCTGCGGGGCAGCAGTTTCCTCAGGGCGGCGATCTCGTATCGGGTCTCGCCGTGGACGATGGCGACGAAGTCCGATGGCCTCATCTCGACAAGTCCTATCTCCTCATCGAAGGGGCCCGAGTGGATCTCCTTCGCCGCCGGGAAGCGCTCCCAGGTGGCGGTCGCCGCGTCGTCCACCACGATGACCTCGAATCCGACCGCGTCGGCGAGCTCCGCCAGCGGCTTCGCGATGTGCCCGGAGCCCACGATTATGAGTCTCGGATCAGGCTTGATGACATCCATGAAGACCTTGATCTCCCCACCGCACTTCGAGTCGACGGCGTTCGCCCCTTCTTTGGGCTCGACCCCGAGGGCGAACGTGAGCGTCCTCTGCCGTCCTTCCTTGAGCGCGAGGAGTCCCTCCTCGACCATCTTCCGCTCCATCCCGCCTCCACCGATGGTCCCCAGCGTGACGCCGTCCGAGTCGATGAGCATCTTGGCGCCCACGTCCCTGGGACCCGAGCCCGTCTTCTCCGTGAGGGTGCACAGGACGGCGCCTTTGCCCGCGTCGAGGAGCTGCTTCAGCCTTTCGAAGATCGCTGGGTCGCTCAGTCGTTTCACCCTCCTCAGAGTCCGTTAACGTCGGTCATGCTGTTGGTTCATCGCCGTTCGGCGGCCACACTCTTCGCGGCGTCCAGGATCGCCTCGATGATCTTGACGTATCCCGTGCACCGGCAGATGTTTCCCTCGATGGCGTCCTTCACCTCGTCGGCCGTCGGCTTCGGGTTCTCCCTGAGCAGCACGTGCGCGGAGAGGAGTATGGCCGGCGTGCAGAACCCGCACTGGACCGCCCCCTTCTCCATGAACGCCGTCCTCAGGGTCGCCATCGTCGGGTCGTCCTCCAGCCCCTCGACGGTCGTGACCCTCCTCCCCTCAACCAGCTGCGCCAGGACGAGGCACGAGTTGACTGCGTCGCCGTCCAGGAGCACGGTGCACACGCCGCACTCCCCCTGTTCACACCCCCTCTTGACGCTGGTGACGCCGAGGTCGACCCTGAGCAGGTCGAGGAGCGTCCTGTTCGGCGCAGCCTCGCACTCGGTGTCTCTGCCGTTCAGGTTGAACTTGACCCTCATCTTCCGTGCCTCCTCGCCATCTCCCACGCCCCGGTAAGCGCCCTCCTCATCAGGACGCAAGACATCGCCCGGCGGTACTCCGCCGAGCCGCGCACGTCGTCGACGGGCCTGACGAGTCCATGGCAGGCTGCAGCCGCCTCCCGGATCGACTCGTACGAGAGCCTCTGATTCTGAAGCATCGCCTCAGCCTCCTTGACCCGGATCGGCGTGGACGAGACCGCTCCCAGCGCAAGCCGAGCCCTACGGCAGGATTCACCATCCACCTCGATGTAGGCGGCCGCGTTGACCACGGACAGCGTGTAGCCGCGACGTCGTCCGAGCTTCTGGAAGGACATCCCCGAACTCTTTGGAGGCGTGGGGAAGCGGATCTCCGTGAGGAGATCGTGGGGCTTCAGGCTGTTGAGCTTGGGACCTGCGAAGAGATCAAGCAGCGGAATGCTCCGAGCCCCATCAGGCGAAGCGATTCTTGCCTCCGCGTCCAGGGCGATAAGGGGCGGCGCGGTGTCCGCCGCCGGCGAGGCGTTGCACAGGTTGCCCCCCAGGGTGCCCAGGTTACGTATCTGCGGGCTCCCCAGGCAAGCGGCAGCGTCCCTGAGGGCGGGCGCCTTCTCCGCGATGAGCGATGAGCGCTGGACATCGTTGATCGTGGTTGTCGCGCCGATCCGGATCTCGCTATCTTCTTCTTTGATGTATCGGAGCTCCACCAAGCGGCTCAGGTCGACGAGGTGCTGCGCCCTTACGGTGCCATCCCGCAGGAAGAGCAGAAGATCGGTTCCGCCAGCCATGGCCTTTGCTTCCTTGAGATCGCACATCAACCGCAGGGCCTCCTTCAGGGAATCGGGCCTGTGCAGGGTGAAGCTTGGCAGCGGCTTCATGGCTTCCCCCTCCTCAGCGCCGCGTACATGCGCTCAGCCGTTATGGGAAGCGTGTTGAACCTGACGCCCGTGGCGTCGTGGATCGCGTTAGCGATGGCGGGGACGACGGAGATTATGGCGGGCTCGCCGACGCCCTTCGCGCCGAAGGCCGAGTACTTGTAGGGCTCCTCGACGATGATCGTCTTCGCCACCTCGGGGGTGTCCAGGGCCGAGGGGATGACGTAGTCCTTGAAGTTGGGGTTCATCACGACGCCGTCGTGGAGGACGAGGTGCTCCATGAGGGCGAAGCCCATGCCCTGGGAGATGGCGCCCTCGATCTGTCCCTCGATCATCAATGGGTCGATGGCCTTACCGACGTCCATCGCCGGCCAGACCTTCACGACGTCGACCTGCCCCGTCTCGGTGTCGACCTCGACCTCGGCCACGGAGGCGGCGAAGGTGTAGACGGAGTAGCTGACGCCCAGCCCCGTCTCCGGGTCGAAATACCGCTTCGGCGGCGCATAGAAGCCGTAAGACGCCGGGGCGATGCCCCGAATGTAAAGTTCTTCCGCAAGCTCGGCGAAGCTGACGCCCTCCGAGGCCCTTCCCTTCCCCGCAGCTCTGCCGTCCCTGAGGTCGATCTCCGCCTCGCCGCAGCTCAGCATGTCGGCGGCCACCTGGACCATGCGCTCCCTGAGCTTGAGGGCCGCGTCCGCGGCCGCCGTCCCGCCGAGCATGAGGCCCCGGCTGCCGTGGGTCGGCTTCGCGTCGGGCGTCGAGTCCGTGTCCGGCACCTCCACCCGGATGGTGTCGAGGGGCGCTCCCACGATCTCCGCCACGATCTTCGCGTGGCCGATGGGGGCACCCTGCCCCAGCTCGCAGATCCCCGTGCGGTACGTGAAGGTCCCGTCCTGGTTGAGGATGAGGGACGCGGCGGACCAGTCGGGCGTGCTCCGGCTCGTGCTGATGCCGTGGTAGGCGCATCCGACGCCGACGCCCCTGACCCTGTTTCCACGGCGCCTCGGCCCCCGCAGGCTCTTCCAATCTGATGCGTCGGCGACGCCCGTCAGGCACTGCTCGAGGCCCACGGAGTGGTCGAGGAGCTGGTCGCAGGTCGTCCTCAGGCCCGGCTTGAGGATGTTCCTGAGCCGGAACTCGACGGGGTCCATGCCCAGCTCCTCGGCCAGACGGTCGACCTGAGACTCGGCAGCGAAGTGGATGGCGAGGTCGCCGAAGCCGCGGAAGCTGCCGCCGAAGACCTTGTTCGTGTAGACGGCACGACCGTCGACGTGGACGTTGGGCACATGGTATGGGCCGGCGGCGTGGGCGGTCTGCCTCCAGAGCCAGAAGGGGGCGCGGTTCGCGTAGGCGCCGCATTCCAGCGTGATGTCCACCTTCGTTGCGGTGATCTTGCCCTCGCCGTTCGCCCCACATCTGGACCTGATCCTGACGGGGAACCGCTTGGGTGTGTAGGCGACCGACTCGTCCCTGTCGTAGACGCGGGCAGCCGGTCTACCCAATCTGATGGCCGCCAGGGCCGCTTCTGCGCAGACGAGGGGTCCCATGTCGTCCTTCTTGCCGAAGGCGCCGCCCGTGAGGGCCTGGATGATCCTGACCTGGTTGAGGCCCCAGCCGAGGACGTGGGCGACCTTCTCCCTGACGAGGAACGGGCTCTGCATCGTGCCGACGACGGTGACCTTGCCCACGCCCTCGGGGACGGCGTATGCGGCCTCGGGCTCGAGGTACATGTGCTCCTGGTACGACGTCTCGTACGTCTGCTCGACCACGACCTTCGCCTCGGCGAAGCCCCTATCGACGTCGCCCTTCCTGATGCGCGTCGTGACGGCGACGTTTCCGCCCTCGTGGATGGGCGCCGCGTCGGGCTTCAGGGTCGCGTCGATGTCGAGGGCCGCGGGCAGCGGCTCGTAGTCAACCTTGACTGCGTCCGTGCCCTCTGCCGCGGCGTGCTCGTCCTCGGCGCAGACCAGTGCGATGGGGTCCCCAACGTAATGCACCTTCTCGTCGTTGAGGAACGGCTGATCCGGGAGGGCGAATCCGATCTGGTTGTCGCCGGGGATGTCGGCGGCCGTCAGCACGGCTATGACGCCGAGAACCTTGCGGGCGTCGCCGACGTCGATCTTCTTGATGAGGGCGTGCGGCTTGGTGCCGCGGACGACCTTGACGACCACGGTCCCCCTGGGGATGTAGTCGGCCGTGAATCGGGCCCTTCCGAGGACCTTGTCGAGCGCGTCGGTCCTGACGACGCTCCTCCCCACGATCAGGTAATCGTCCCTGCCGAGCAGGTCGCGCAGGATCTTGTCGTACTCCATCGAGGCGCCTCCTATGAACAGAATCAATAAACGCGCATCCCATATTTCAAAATATCAGCCACGTTTCCACGCGCGATTATTTTTTAGATATTGTTGAATACCAATCAAAAATGTTCCATCGCGTGAAGACAACGTTCCTTTTAGGGTTTGCGAGGATGGTGAAAGTAGTTTTTCTTTATTTTCAGCTCATATTTTCCAGGCAATTTTCCATCGTGAGCCATATGGTCTCCACATCGGCGGGCTTACATTTGTAGACGGCACCAGCTTTGCCATGAGTAAGCTCTTCAACAGCTCCTACTACGTCGCTGCGGCAGGCGTAGACGGCAATCCCTCTCTTCTCCAGCTCCTCAGCGACCCTTCTTGCTCCTGCATATAGGCCCAGTCCCATCCGCTCTAGCCTGCCGAACTCGTCGACGAATATGATCAAGTTGCGTTTCGGTTTTAGGATGGATTTCATGAGGATCTCGTTGGCGCGCTCGAAGCCTCGTCGGGAGAAGGCGTACTTCATGCCGCCAAACTCGAACCAGTCCCGATCCTTCGTCATGCCCCTCAGCCTGACGAGGGGAAACGCCTCTCCCGACGCCGCGTCTAGGCCGTCATAGCCGATCAGTTCACCGTCCTGAATAACGCGCGGGCTGATGACGCCACCGATCTCTGCCCCCTCGTCCCGCAGCCTCTCCTCCAGCCTGAGGCATGCCCAGGTCTTGCCGCTCCCGATGGGGCCGTGGATCACTATGGCGCAGGACATCAGCAGATTCCTGTACGAGCACGTATTTGACGATATCCCAGAGAACTGCCGGACCGAAACCGAGGAAGGCCTTCATGGGGCTAGGCCCTCCCTTCATCCCGTGAAGTGATCGTAGACGCCCCTCGAAACCCTGGCGATGACCTCCTCGGCCGCGTAGTTGTCGGACGCGCCCTTCGTGAAGCACGAGAGGACGTACCTCTCGCCGCTCTCCAGGAGCGTGACTACCCCGGCGTCGTTCCTGATCCCTGGGAGGGCGCCCGTCTTGTCGGCGACCTCGACACTCTCCCTGGGCAGGTACTTGGCGATCCTGTAGGTTCCCGTCTGGCAGCGGGACATCGTCTCGAGGATTGCGTCGCAGCTGCTTCGGCTGGCTGCCCTTCCTTCGACGATCATCTCAACCAGCCTGAGCATCTCGTTGGGCGTTGTTACGTCGTTATGTTCCGTGCCGAGGGACCAGGAACCACCGAGTTTAACACCCTTCGATTTCTCTCGATAGAGCGCCATTGTCTTCTCGTCTTCTGGTATATCGTTCAGGCCGATGAGGTCGAAGAGCATGTCGCGGCAGTCGGCGACGATCTTCGTCCTCCTCAGCCCGAGCGATCGGAGGGCCTCGTTGACCCGCTCCATCCCCACCTTCTCCACGACGATGTCTGTTGCCGTGTTGTCGCTCAGGATCATCATCAACTCCACTAGGTCGCGCAGGGTGACGGCGAGGCCGGGGCTCAGTTCCTTCAGTACGCCGGAGCCGGGAACCTTATCCTCCTCACGGAGTATCATCTTCTCATCGAGGCTGAGGGTGCCGGCATCCACCTGCCGGTAGAGCTCGACGATGACTGGTAGCTTGAATACGCTCGCCGTAGGGAACAGCTCGCCGCCCATTAGGGAGGCGGATTCGCCCGTCCGCAGGTGCTTGACTGCCACGCCGAGGACGCCCGAAAACCCCTCCGCCTCTCGATGGATCCTACTAATCAAAGACATACGTATTATTTGGGCAGCATATCCCATCTAAAACCCTGTTGTCATGGAAAAACTACGTCTGTACCGACGAAAGGATTTATCCCATTTTCCACCTTTCTTTGTGTGGTAACACACGTTGGCATGGAAGGAGCCCGTTTACGTCGCGAAGGTGAAGTCCGTCAAGGGGACGTGCAGCGCTGGTCACAAGGTCGGCGACACTTTCGAGATCAACACGCATAAGACGGGCGGGATCTGCGGCTACTGCTACCATGACTTTTTCCCCTACCTGATGACCGTCGCCATGGGAGGGAAGGTCCCGTGGTTCAAGAGCCAGGACGACTTCGACTACGAGTGCCCCGACAAATACAACCTCGTCGCCTTCAACATCAAGAAACAGAAATAGACCCCTTTTTTTATCCATGAAATCTCATCCTCGAATATTATACCTTGTGCGAATTGCATCCGGCTCAGGCTAATGTTCCCAAAACGTAGACGCCGGCGAAGATTATGGTGGAGCCGAGGAGCCTCGGCGCGCCGTAGCCCTCTCTGAGGAGTATCACGCCCAGGGCGGCGCCGATCACGACGCTCACCTGCCTCAAAGCGAGTAAGTAACTTATGGGTGAAACGACCATCGCGAACAGGACGAGGAGGTAGCCGCCCCTCATCAGGAAACCCGAGACCGTGACCCTGAAACCGGATTTTTCCCATTCTGCCTTCACACTCTTCAAGCCCTTTCTGACGATGATGGCTGGGGTTAAGAACATGGTTATGAAGATCTCCAGCCAGAAGGCATAGAGCAATGGGTCGATCCTGGATACCGCCGCCTTGTCGGCGAGGGAATAGACCGTCGTCCCCAGCGCCGCGACGAGGGCCAGCTGGGAGGCCCTACCGCCGAGTGAATGGAGAGTGCGAAGAACGCCGCCCCTCAGGCTCCGTAGGTGGAGCACATAGACGCCGGCGATGATCAGCGATATGCCCACGACGCCCCATGACGTCAGCTTCTCGCCCATGAACAAGGTCGCCAGGATGGCCACGAACAAGGGAGACGATCTCGCCACGGGATAGACGACTGAAAGGTCCCCGGCCTCGTAGGCGCCGCTCAGCCCCAGGAAGTAGACCGTCTCGGCGGCGCTGCTCACGAGTAAAAAGGGTAGAGCTTCGATGGTGAGCTGCCAGTCTTTGAGGAGCACAAAGAAGACCGGGATGAAGGTGAGCTGGCTCGTCAGGTTCATCAGGAGCATGTACGAGTCCTTGTCCCTCGCCCCCTTGGTCAGGAAGTTCCAGATCGCGTGGGATAGGGCCGATATCACGACGAGCGTGAAGGGCAGAGGATCCACGCATAGCTACGCCTACTGCTGGGGTTAATATAATTGGTCTGTTTCTGCATCGCCGACGTTATTTCACAAGAATCATGTGCGTCTCCCACACTGCACGAATACATCTGACGTAAGAGACTGGTTTCTGCTACAAAGCCTGTGGTGATTGAAAACGTTGCAACGGGAGTTGAACGATTCCTAGCGGACGCCTGCTTCCAACCTTGCCATGTCCGCTGCTTCTAGGCTCCAGCCCACGGCCCCGGCATCCTCCGTTACCCTCGTTGGTCTCGAGGCTCTTGGTATGGGGAAAACCACCTTGCTCTTGGTGAGCAGCCAGTTGAGGGCGATCTGGGCGGGGGTCTTCCCGCCGTATTTCTGAGATATCTTGTCCACCGTGCTCCTCAAATCATCGGAGGGTCTAGTCAGCCCCCCGTGGGCGACTGGCCTGTAGGACATCACGGCGATGTTGTTCCGTTCGCAGTATGGCAGGAGGCCTGTCTCGATGCGTCTCACTTTGAGGCTGTACTCCACCTGGTTCGACACGAGTTCGTGCCTGGAGAGGGCTTCCTCGGCCTCCGTCGTTTGTTTCAAGGAGAAGTTGCTCACGCCGATGTGCCTGATCTTTCCGTCGTCGACCAGCTTCTCCATTATGCCCATCGTTTCCCTGATGGGCACCATGGGATTGGGGTGGTGTATCTGGTAGAGGTCGATGTACGAGCATCGGAGCCGCCTCAGGCTGCCCTCCGCGGCCTTCGCCAATGATTTATGGCCCAGATGATGGGGCGAGGCCTTCGTTGCGACGAAGATCTCATCGCGTCTGTGCCCCTCCATCGCCTCGGCCACGAGGGGCTCTGTTCCATAGATCTCAGCCGTGTCTATGAGGTTGATGCCAAGCTCCAGCCCCCTCTTCAGGGCCGCGATTTTATCTTCCTTGCTTCGATGATAGCCGAAAAGGTGGGCTCCCATCAAGGCTAATGGATCGAAATAAGTCCCCATCCCGATCGCTGAGACCTTCACGTTCGCCCTGCCGAAATCGCGGTACTCCAAGTTGCCTCACGGCGCTAAAGAGTTCGTCCTTTTACGATAATTTAAATATCTCTGATAAGTAGCGATGGAAAAGTCAATGAAGGAGTTTTAGTCCCCCTGAAAAAATGTCGAAATGGCCAGTTTTTTTGTTCGGATTTAAAAATAGGATCTTAATGGTTATTCCAGCTTCGTGCCGCATTCGCCGCAGAACCTCGTCCCGGCCGGGTTCTTGGCCCCGCACTTGGGACACTTGATCAGGTTCAGGGGCGCCCCGCAGTTATTGCAGAACTTGCCCGTGCCCGCGGGCTTGCCGCACTGCGGGCATATCGTCTGTCTCCTGTCGACCTCGCCCGTGAACACCTGGGTGGACTCCGCCTTCTGCCTGATGTCCGTCACCATCTTCTCGGCGCGCGCGGCGGCGACCTCGACGCTCTCCCTCGGCGCGTCCTCGACACATAGGCCGTCCTGTTCGTTCCAGTCGTTCTCGCACACGTACCGTTTGCACCTCGGGCACCGCATGAAGTGGCCCTTGGCCTCGTTCTGGGCGACCTCGAAGGCCGACTCGTGCTCCCGCTGCCACTCGGGCGACATGCCCTGGAAACGCTCGCCGATTATGTCTGTGCCCCTCTCGGCGTTGTAGCCGAGCCCGCCGTGCCCCGTCAGGTCCGCCCCTATGGACACGGCCTTTCCCAGGCCCCTCAGGAACCCGGCCTTCTTGTAGGTCTTGGCCTCGATGAACTTCGTTTTGTACCCGTCGTTGCACAGGTCGCAGAAGAACGTGAACTGGAACCCGGCCTCCGTGCTGTTGTCCGCGAAGTTCCTGGTGAATGGTTGCAGTGGCATGACTTCAACCTCTCCTATCTCAGTGGTTTCCCGCACTTTATACATTTATCCCCGATGGGCGGCTGCTCCGTCCCGCACCTCTTGTTCGGGCAGACGACGGTGAGCCGCTGGCCGCAGCTCTGACAGTAGTCCCCGAAGAACGTGGGCTTCCCGCAGTGCGGGCAGTTGATCTCCAGGGAAAGGCCGCAGTTGCTGCACCTCTTCTGGTCGGGCTGGGTTGGGTTGCGGCACTTGGGGCACCTCAACGGCCCGACGGGGTTCACTTTGCCGCAGTACGGGCAGACGTTGTCGTCGGCAGAGACAAGCTTGCCGCAGTAGCGGCACGGATGCTTGTACCCTGGCATCGCTCATTCAGCCCCCTTTCGCCATTTCTCCGAGTCGTCCAATGTGCCGACGTTGAATTTTAAGAGTTCCGTCACGTCCGCCTTCCACTGTTCGATTGAGCTGTGGATCACCCTTCCGATGAAGAGGTCTCGCAGCGTCCGGAGAGACGGCAGTTTCTGCACGGCGAACCGGTACCGAGCGTATTTCGGGTCGCTCAGCGCGTCGTCAGTCAGGTATATCGGCTCTCGCCTGAAGTTGATGTCGATCATGCAGCGGTTGACAGCCTTCACAAATCGATCAAATTCGCCGTGCAGCTTCTCGATGTCTCCGTAATTTTGGTAGTCCTTCCGGCCGACGAGGCGGAAGAAGTAGGTCGCCCCCATTTCACCTTCCTCGGAGACGGCCTCCATAGCGACGGCGTTTCCGGGTTCGTTTGGCGCCGTGCCGTAGATGAGGACGAGGAACCAGATGTAGTCGCCCGTCAGGTCCCCGAGGAGCCCCCGCTTGACGCCGATGCAGATCCGCTCCCTCTGCGACATTTCCTCCAGGAAGTCGTATTCCTCCTTCAGGCCCGCCGCCGCCACCCTTCGATCCAGCTGCGTCCAGAACTCCTTCGATACGGATTCGATGTCGCTCCTCTTGGCGGCCTTCCCATCTCGCACGAGGGACGCCAGCCTCTCGATCTTTATCGGGTCCGCCTCGGGCAGCATCTCCTTGATCATGGATTTGGTCCTCATGGAGAGCTCGGCCATCGCCTCCGACAGCTTCCTCCTGAAGAAGTCGCGCTTCTCCCCCATCTGGGCAAAAACCAGCCGTTCCTTGGACTCCGTGTCGACGACGATGGAATAGCCCTCTTCGCGGAATCCCGTGATGTAGCTGTACGGTGTCCTGAGCGGTTCGCCCTTCTGGGGGAGGACGAGCAGCGCGGTCTCGTACAGGCGGAGCTCGCAGGTTCCGCCGAATTCCTCTTCGCCCGCGTCGTCGTACTGCACGAAGCTCGCCTCCACGCCGCGTTCCCTGAGCTTCTCGTCCATGAGCATGTACCTCAGCAGGAGCTCGTTGCGCAGCCTGTACAGGTTCGTCAGGAAGTCCTCGTAACGAAACCCGAGCTCGCTGAGCGCCAGCTTCATTTTCGACGTCAAAAATACGTCGATCTTGTAGTCCTCCTCGGATATCCCGACGATGTCCGCGAGCGAGAAAATCCACGGCTCACCCGACACCGGCCTTATGGACAGGTAACGGTCGTCGATGGACGCCCTGGCCTCCCCGCTGGAAAGCACGGTTCCGGCTTCATCTTTAAGGGCGTGATTCAGCGATGCTTCCATCATTATTTTCTGTGAATCCTGTTCGTCCATCTCTCCTGTTGTCGATCAGAGCGTATTTATGCCTTTTAGGCCTGATTTGGCGAGCACAATAAATAGATGAAACCAATGGTCCCTAAAACAGGTTGTAAGTTGATCTAGGGCGTTCTCATTGTTCTATTCGACGTAGAAGAGCTGCATCTCACACAGCTGCCTGTAAAGATCGTTTCTCTTCAGCAGGTCGTCGTGGGAGCCGACGTCCTGGATCGTTCCGTGGTCGAGGACGATGATCCTGTCGGCGTCCCTGACCGTCGAGACCCTGTGGGCGACGATGAGGATGCCTCGTGGGTTAGGAACCTTTTTGTGCGGGGCGTCGCTTGTGCGTTTCCCATGGGTATCCCCGAGAAGATCAGGCAGATTGAGGAGGAGATCGACCGTACCCAAGTGAACAAGGCTACGGAGCGTCACCTCGGGGTACTCAAGGCGCGACTCGCGAAGCTCCGGCGCAAGCAAGAGGAGGCGGCCTTCAAGGGAGGCGGCTCCTCCGAGGGGTACGCGGTGAAAAAGAGCGGGGACGCGACAGTCGTCATCATCGGGCTGCCCAGCGTCGGGAAGTCGACGATCCTGAACAGGGTTACGAGGGCAAGCTCGAAGGTCGGCGCCTACGACTTCACGACGTTGACGGTGGTCCCGGGCGTGATGGAGTACAGGGGCGCCCGGATCCAGATCCTCGACATGCCCGGGATAATAGCGGGGGCGTCTCAGGGGAAAGGGCTGGGGAGGAAGGTGCTCTCTGTCGCCCGGTCCGCGGACCTGATCCTGTTCGTCTTGGACGTCTTTCAGCCGGGCGCTAGGCCAATCCTAGAGAAGGAGTTGAGGGAGATCGGTATCAGGCCGGACGAGAGGCCGCCTGACGTGGTTATTGAGAAGACCTCCGTCGGGGGCGTCTCGGTCATCGCCCAGAGGCCGCTCAAGCGGATCAGGAGGGACACCGTGCGTGACATCCTCGGCGTCTACGGCGTCCACAACGCCAGGGTGATGGTCAGGGAGGACATAGGGGACGAGCAGCTCATCGATGTCCTCCTCGGGAACAGGGTCTACGCGCCGACGATGACGGTGCTGAACAAGATCGACATGGTCGACGCCGGCGAGCTGAGGAGGATCAGGGAGGGGCTCGCCGGGTACGTACTCCCGATCTCAGCGGAGGCGGACGTGAACATGGACGAGTTCAGGGAGCAGCTCTACGGCAGGCTCGGGTTCATCAGGGTCTACATGAGGCCGAAGGGGGGCGAGACGGACTACGAGGAGCCGCTGATCGTGAGGGGCGGCTCAACGGTAGGGGACGTCTGCGACACGCTACATAACGGGCTGAGGGGGAAGTTCAAGTACGCGCAGGTCTGGGGGAGGAGCGTCCGCTTCGGCGGGCAGAAGGTGGGCCTCGCGCACGGCCTGATTGATGAGGACGTGCTGACTTTCGCTACAAAATAATATATCTTAAAATTTTTATATTTTAAATATCTTATTTAAATTATAGGAATCAATTCTACTTTGAAACGCGCGCGTAATGAATGGCTCGTCTCAGCTCATTGGCATTTTCTGGATTATCCCGGGCATACAAAATGATGCTTCGGGTCTCATACTGATCGATCATGAATTATAGACTCGACCACGAGAGGCTATGCGGAGGGTCGTCACCACCCCTCCCTCCCAATCAACTTCATATACAACCCTAGCATCCCCGAACCAAACCCGGTGAACATCGTCTTCCCCTTTCAAACTCTCCACGTCGAAGGAATCTCATAGAGCCGGATCTGTTACGAGAGACTCAGCTAACTCATAGACGCGATGCATTATTTGCTTTGGCTGACATCGAAGTTACCCTCGTGCCCTACGGTGGAAAATGACCATGAAGGGTCTCACTTCTGCCGTTACTCAATTTCCTGCTTAACCTCTTCCCAGGGGACGACCTGTTCTTCCCTGGCCTCCTTCATCCTCCGACGGATCAGGCGACGCTCCCTGGCGCTCACATCGGCCTCGGGCAGCATTCTTCTCTCCAGCGCGTCGAGCCTCTCTCGGATAGCGACAACCTCTCGGTAGACCTTCTCTTGGAGCTCCTCCTCAGCCGAGACCATCAAAAAACCAAACGAAAAACAGGATAACAACACTTCCTCCTAACGAAGGGGGCCTAATCCCATGGGGCTCCAAAAATTTTTTCCCGTCATGTGTAGCCACCATAAATACCGGCATCGAGGCCCGCCACTCGTGGGCGGATATCAGCGTCTCCTCCTCCTGGGGCCCGCCTCCGGCACCGTCACTAGCTGCATATCGCAGAGCCTCCTGTACAGCTCGTTCCGGCGGACAAGTTGGTCGTGCGTACCCACATCCATGATGACGCCGCCCTCGAGCACGATGATCCTGTCGGCGTCCCTGACCGTCGAGACCCTGTGGGTGACGATGAGGATTGTCCTGTTCTTCATCTCCTCCTTAAGCGCGCCCTGGATGAGCGACTCCGTGTACGGGTCGACGCTGCTGGTCGCCTCGTCGAGGATCAGGATCCTCGGGTCGGCGATCAGGGCACGGGCGAGGCAGACCAGCTGGCGCTGACCGTAACTGAGGTTGCTCCCCCGCTCCCGGACCTCCTCGTCGTACCCCTTCGACAGCCTCATTATCGGCTCGTGGATGCCGACGAGCCTCGCGACCCTGAGCATCTCTTCGTCGCTAGCCTCGGGTCGGCCGAACTTCAGGTTGTAGCGCAGGGTGCCCTGGAAGAGGTATGGCTCCTGGAGGACGATCCCGACGCGACGGCGGAGCGACTTGAGCTTCACCTTCCTGAGGTCAAGGCCATCGATGGTCACGGTGCCCGAGTCGGGGTCGTAGAAGCGTCCGATGAGGTTGATGATGCTCGACTTCCCCGAACCCGTGGGGCCGAAGATCGCGAGACGCTCTCCGGGATTCGTCTTCATGGTGATCCCCCTCAGGACCGGCTGGCCCTCAAGGTAACTGAATTTGATGTCTTTGAGCTCGACGATGCCCTGCCCCTCCGGGAAGTCCACGGCGTCCGGCGCCTCCTTAACCTCTGGCTGGATATCTAGGACCACGAAAATGCGTTCCGCGCCCGCCAGCGCGCTCTGGATTCCGCCGTAGAAGGTGCTGATGTTCTGGATCGGGTCGAGGAAGCTGGCGCTGTACTGGGTGAAGGCGACCAGGTCGCCGAGGCTCCTGTACGCGGCGATGACCTGCCCGCCCCCGACGAACCAGATCAGGGTGCTGATGAGGGCGGTGAAGAAGCCGACGGTGGCCTCGTAGACGTTCGCCGTCACCTCCGCCCTGATCTGGGCGCGGACGTTCGCCTCGTTCACCCCGTTGAAGTCGGCCAGGCTCCTCTCCTCCTGGGCCATGGCCTTCGTCACCTTGGCCCCGTACATCAGGTCCTGCACCTTCGCCGTCATGGAGGCGATGTTCTGCCGCGCCACCCTCCAGTTGTCGCGGACGAACCTGTTCAGCGTCCTCGTCACGATCGCGATGATGGGCGCCATGACGATCGCCACGAGGGCGAGCTGCACGTCCAACAGGAACATCGTGGCGAGTATCGCGATGGCTGTCAGCAGGTCCGCCACGACGCCTATCATGCCCGAGGATACGAGGCTCCTCATCGCCTCGGCGTCGTTGGTGACCCTGGAGACGAGCTTGCCTGTGTTTCCATACTCGAAGAAGTTCTGGCTCAGCTTCTCCAGGTGGAGGAAGAAGTCCCTCCGGATGTCGGCGATCATGTGGTACCCGAGCTTGTTGATGTAGTACTCCTGGAAGCTCATCACCGCCCAGAGCAAGACGCCCACCGCCACGTAGATCAGGCCGGCCGACACGATGTTCGTCCAGGGGGTCGGCGAACCCCCGCTGATGGAGGCCGAGATCCCCCTGATCACGTTCGCGAGCCACTGCTCGTTGGGCTCCGGCGAGTCGCTGATGAAGTTGTCCAGGGTGACCTTGTAGATGAAGGGCCCGGCGAGGACGAGGAGCGTCTTCACGGCGATGATGAGCCCGATGCCTGCCACGAGGGGCCTGTGCCTGAACATGTACTCCCGGAGGATCCTCCTCACGAGCTCCCAGTCGCTGAACCTCCTCTGGGTGGACTCGAGCGAGCCGACGTCGTATCGGCCCGAGAACTCCGCCATCAGCCGTCGGCCTCCTGCCCCATGGTCAGGGCCTGCGACTCCATCAGCATGCGGTACCTTTCGCTCGTCTTCAGGAGCTCGGCGTGCCTGCCGACGGCGGTGATGCGGCCCTCGTCCACGACGACGACCTTGTCGGCGCCCTCGCAGGTCGAGGCGCGCTGCGTGATGATCAGGGCCGTGCGGCCCACTAGGAGCGCGTCGATGGCCCTGCGTATCAGGACCTCCGTCTCGGCGTCGACGTTGCTGGTCGAGTCGTCGAGGATCAGGATCCTCGGGTCCGTCAGCAGCACCCTGGCTATGGCCACACGCTGCCTCTGGCCGCCGCTGAGCGTGATGCCCCTCTCGCCGACATCCGTGTCGTACCCCTTCGGCAGGGATGCGATGTAGTCGTGTATCTGGGCGCCCTTCGCGGCCTGCACTACCTCGTCGTCTGTCGCGTCCGGCTTGCCGAAGGTGATGTTCTCCCTCATCATCGCGGAGAATATGTAGATGTCTTGGAGGACGATGCCGATTTGGCTCCTGAGCGACCTGAGGGACGACTCGCGGACGTCGTGGCCATCTATCAGCACCTGACCACCGGTCACGTCGTAGAACCTCGGCACCAGTTCGGTCAGCGCGCTTTTACCCGATCCCACGAAGCCGATGATCGCGACCCGTTCGCCGGCCTTGACGGCGAGGTTCACATCCTTGAGCGTCTCCGCCTCCCCGTAGCTGAATGAGACGTTCCTGAACTCTATGTCGCCCCTCAGCCTCGGGAGCTCCACGGGATGCTCCGCCTCGGGCACGTCCCTGCCGACGTCCAACACCTCAAAGACACGGCGGGCGCTCACCAACCCATCCTGATAGAAGTCTATGAGCCGCGCATACATCCTGACTGGGCCGACCAGCTGTGTGAAATACGTCCCGAAGAGGACGAGCCCGCCCAGGGTCAGCGCTCCGCCGAAAACCATGATGCCGCCGAACACGAGGATGAGCGCTATGCCCACCGCGGTTATCACAGTGTTCGAGGGGGTGTACGCGGCCTGGATCCTGAGGGTCCTGAGGCTCTTCGCGACGTACGCCTGGTTCTCGTTCTCGAACCTGCCGGCGAAGGATTCCTCCTGCCCGAACCCCTTGATCAGCTTCTGGGCGGTGATCCCCTCGATCAGCACCCCGTTGAGCGAGTCGAACTGGGCCTTCGCCGCCGTCATCCGACCCCTGACCCTCCCCATGTAGAGGCGCATGGTGAGGAAGATTACGGGAAGTGGCAGGAGGGTGATGAGCGTCAGGCCTCCGTTTATCGTGAGCAGCACGGCGACGGCGATGCCGAGCTGGAGGCTCATCCGGAAGACCTCCCTGACGGTCTCCGAGTAGAAGAGGTCGATTGCGTTCATGTCGCTGGTCACCCGGCTGATGATCTGGCCGGTCCTGATTTGGCCGAGGTAGCTGAACGACTTGTTAATCAGCGCGCTGTAGAGCTGGCGGCGCATGTCGCGCAGGATGTTCTGGCTCATGACGCCGCGGAAATACCTGTGGAGGGTCATGAAGACCGCTCTCAAGATCGCCAACAGAATTATCAGGACACTCAGTATGGCGAGCAGCCCGAACCCATCGGACACCCCCGTCCAGGCCTTGATCATCTCAAGAAACCAGTTGGTCTTCCCTGGGACTGGGACGAGGACGTAGTCGATGATGAGCATCACGAGCAGCGGCGCGAGCAGGCTGTAGATGCCCTCCCTCCCGAAGGCCGTGACGTTGATCAGAATGTAGGTGCCCATGTAGGGCCTAATGTATCCGAGGAGACGCTTTGTTAGGTTCCAGCTGCTCGGGTTATATTGCCCCGTCATCAGCCCGATCTCCGATATGTCGAAGAATAATACGTGTAGTATATCTATATATATAGTTCGATTATATTATATTTGAACGCTATGCGGCCGATATTGCCTCGAGAATCGGATGTTAGCCCGGTTCAGATATGGCTCCTACTGATCCTCTCAGATGGGCCCAACTACGGGTATAATGTGATCCAGCGCCTCGACCAGATGTTCTCAGGTTACTGGAAGCCGAAGGCGGGGACCATATATCCCGCATTAGACAAGCTTGCAGAAAGGGGGTTGATCTCGGGCAAGGTGGAGCACCGGGAAGAGGGACCCGAGCGTAAATATTACACCATAACGGAGAGGGGCGAGGCCGTCCTCAAGAGCGGAATGGATCGGTGGAGTCGGGTCATGGATCACATCGAGGTTTACGGCGAGAGACACCGAGCGATCTGCAAACTCAGAGAGAAATTGTCTTGCGAGGAGGTTGGCGAGCTATTCACAAGGCTAGGAGCTGCGATAAAGGAGGGTTCATTCGACGTGTCAAAACCGATTCCAAAGCTTGCACCGTTTAGCATTGAGATGGCCGAGCCTCTGGATTTCAAATTCCTTTACGCTTATGGGGATGATGGTTATGAAATTGAGATCGAGATAGAATGGGACCGTCAAAAGGACGAGAAAATCATACAACTTAAGAACGCGCATGAGTCTCGGTGATTTTTCCATGACGTTATCGTTCCACCAATTCATTGATCTACCTCCGCACCAATCAGGTGGGTTCGATCACGCCGACGTGCATGTCAGTAGCGGCCGAGTGTACGTCGCCCATACCGCTATAGGGGGCGTAGAGGTCTTAGATGGCGAGAAATCTAGGCATATATCAACCATCCCAAGATGCTCCGAGGCAAGCGGAGTAATATGCGCCCAAGAAGAGAACCTGATCTTTGCCGCTGCCAGAGGCAATGGAGACATTCTGGTCATAGACGCCTTGACAAAACGGGTTCTGAAGACCCTGAAGGCGGGCTCGAAGCCGAATGGCATCGCATGGGACAGCCAACGCAAGCAACTTCTCGTAGCCGATGTGGGGGACTTCAATGTGAGGCTCATCGACCTTTCCTCAGAGAAATTAATTGCGTCACTTAAGCTTCCAGGGAGACCTCGCTGGTGCTCGTACTCAAGTAAGTCGGATCTATTCCTGGTGAACATCCACGAACCATCTAGGCTGGTAGCGCTTATACCCAATACCTTGACAGAGAGGTCTTTCATGTCCGTTTCAGTGGCTGGTGCCCACGGATTAGATATCGATGAAAAGAATGATCGGGCCTTCGTCGCGTGCGACGGCGGGGCAGTGGTCATCTTGGATCTGAATACGGGGCGAGAAGAAGCCGCCGTGCCGATCGTTGGAGAGCCCGACGTCGTCTGGTACAACCCCGGCAGGCATCTACTTTATTGTGCCATTGGGAGACCTGGACTAATCGAGGTTATCGATACGAAAGAGCTCGTCGTCAACGAGAGAATCGTGACGGAAGAGGGGGCGCACACGTTCACGTTCGATCAGAAGAGGCAGAAACTCTACGCCTTTCTCCCCAAGAGCTGCCGTGCGGCCGTCTATAAGGAAACGTAGTTAGGGACCTCTCTCCTCTGGAGGTTTAATGTCCTTAAAGAGGAGGTACATTGAGGCGGCGGATGCGAATTGGAACGAGGCTGCGCCGAAGAAGGGGATGGCGAGGCTCACGTACTCGTACAGGTATCCCGTTATGGCCGGGGCTCCTGACGATGTGAATCTGCTTACAACCTGTACAACTCCATAGGCCGATGCCCTGATCCTGCTCCGCGTCACGCCCATGATGTAGCTCTGCCTGAGGGGGACGTCGATGTTGCTGAAGAGGCTCATGAAGAGACGGGTGGCAGAGACGACGGCGAAGCTGGGCATGAACGGCGTCAGGGAGTTTATTATGAAGACGGGAACCCTGCTGAGAACCGTCGCCCTGATCGTGCCGAAGCGCTCAGCCATCTTGAAGCCGAGGGCATACGAGAAGCTGTTTATGAGCTGCATTACGCCATTCAGCGCCCCTATCTCGGCGGGCCCCACCCCGAATCTCAGATAATACCAGTAGTTCAGTAGGTTGTTGAAAGAGCCGCCTATCTGGTCGAGGGCGACGACCCCCGACCACTTCATCAGCAGCCTTCTCTCATCAACGTCCTGCACCGTTGGCTCCACATATTCTTGATGATGGGCTTCAGGTCTAGTCTCCTTTATCAGGGAGAACAGGACTAGGCAGATCGCTCCCACCGCTGTGAATATGATGAATATTGGCTGGTAGGCTAGAAGCTCCGAGAATCCTAGCCTTTGGAGTAGCTCAGGTAGGGCGGCGGCGAAACTTCCGAGTATGCCAGCCACTGTGCCCAATGTGGCATTGACGCTGAAGGCCATTGTATGATCCTCATCACCAACCTTTTCGCTGAGCAGTGCGAGCTCTGCCGGCGTGTAGGTGATGGTTCCACCGATCGTGAAGAGAACGGCGGAGACGAGCAGTACCATGAGGTTACTCGTAAGGACGTATACAGAACCGCCCACAACCAACATCGTGGCGATGAAGAGGAGTATCGGCTTCCGACCAATCCTATCAGCGACGATCCCTTCGACTAGACTCCGGATGGCAGAGAATAGGCTGATGCCCGTGAAGGTGAACCCGATCAAGACCGTTGAGGTGCCCATCTTGCTGAGGTAGATAGGGAAGCTCACTGCGAGGATCGCTGTGCTGAAACTACGGAAGGCGTTGGAGAGGATGATTATCTTCGCATCTCTGGGTATCGACCGAAGAACTATGAGACGGCCTGACATAAAGGTTCCATGATGTGATTATTAATAAATAATGTTCCTTTCATTTTTTTGAAAGAATATGTACTGATCATCGAAAGACGAACGCATGTATCATACTCAATGAATTCTTAAGGAAGTGTAATTTACATTTAATAGTGGTGAAAGAGTTGAAGTGGGTCACAAGAGAACATCCGCATGTCGACAGGATCGCATGCCCCTGGCTCATAAGCAAGTTCATCGACAAGGATGCCGAATTCGTGTTCATACCATGGCCTGGACCGAAGCCGACTCCTGAAATGGGAACACCCTTCGATTTCTACGGTGGCACAAATTATGAGCTCGAGCACCACGATGGGAAATGCACCTTCGAGGTCATCATCGACAAGTACAAGATCAAGGATCCCTGGGTAATCGAGATGGCCAAGATCATTCACACGGCTGATCTGAACCCTGAGACCGATAAGGACCCGAGAGGTGTTGGTCTTGAGGCCATCTCGGCGGGAGCCATGTATATCGTGAAGGATGACTATGAGGCCCTTGAGAAGGGATTCTACATCTACGACGCCCTGTACGTGTCCGTTCAACTGGGGAAGCTACAGGAAGACCATCGTGATGAGTTGTCGAAGATAGAACGCAGCAAACGCTTCGATTTCATCAAGTCCCACATAAAGAAGGCACCCGATGCCAAGGTGAAGAGACCCAAGAAATAAAATTGCAACATAATACGCGCTAGATACGAATCCATCCTGAGCTATCTACCCCGCCCTCGACAGGCTGAGCGAGAGGGGTCTCACATCAGAGAGGGTGGAGCCCCAGGCAAGCACGATCGCAGGTACCACACGATAACGAAGGAGGGCGAGGATGCTTTCAGAAGCGGTATGCAGAGATGGAGCCATCTCATGGAGCACATCGAGGTCTACGGCGAGAGGCATAGGGCCATTCGCAAGCTCAGGGTACAAACCGACAGGGAACAGCTCGGCGACCTTTTCAAGAAACTTTGGGAGTCATTCAAGCGGGGCGAATTCGACATCTCCGAACCGATCCCGTCGGTCGAACCCGAAAAAATAGAACTCGCCGAGCCGCTGGTGTTCAAGTTCCTCTATGCCCATAATGACGGCGGCCTCGAGTTCGAGATCGAGGTGGAGTGGTCGCCCAACAAGAAATCAAGAATTAACGACACAGGCTAAAAAAGGGAGAAATTATTTCGCCGCTCTGAACTTCTTCTCGACTTCCGCCCAGTTGACGACGTTCCAGAAGCTGTCGACGTATTCCGCTCGTCGGTTCTGATACTTCAGGTAGTAGGCGTGCTCCCACGCGTCGATGACGAAGAGTGGTTTGGCTCCCCAAATGGTGAGCTTCTGGTGGTTTTCCGCAATTAGAACGAGCAGCTTTTTACCTATCGGCTCCCAGGCGAGGACGCCCCACCCTGAGCCCTCGACCGCCTTGGTCGCCTCGCCGAGCTCCTTCTTCAGGTTCTCCAGCGATCCGAAGTCCTTCTTCACCTGGTCGAGGAAGGCCCCGGATGCGGGCTCCTTCGACTGGGCGTGGGCGCACATCCCCTCCCAGTAGAGGGTGTGGAGCACGTGGCCCGAGCCGTGGAACGCGGCGTCCCTCAGGATCGCCTTGACGGCCGAGTAGTCGCCCTTCGTCCTCGCCTCCTCGAGCCTCTTCAAGGCCGTGTTCAGCCCGTTAACGTAGGCCAGGTGGTGCTTGTCGTGGTGCAGCCTCACCGTCTGCTCGTCGACGTACGGTTCGAGCGCGTTGTACGGATAGGGCAGATCCGGCAGCTTATACTCCTCCAAATTCTTGCCTCCCACAAAACCAGTAGATAGAATCTTGCAGATCATAATAAATGTTGAGGCGCGCAGCCGATGTGGGGGGTCGGGGCGTGATTGTATGAACGCACGAGATCAGCTATCGATTCCGATGTTCAGGATTTGAGTCTTCATATAGGATCAAAGCCATAATGCTGATAATAACAAATTTTTCACGGACATGTTTTATGCATCTAATTTCTTTCCCTTTGTCCAACGATTATCTAATTACTCCATAAAGTGGATGAGTTACGTGTCTAAAAACATTATATTTCCGATTTTATCCTGTTATTCTGAGGTTATTTTTTGAAAGAATATATCGTCGATGTCTGTGAGAGGGAGAGATGACGATCCCGAAAGAGCTCATGGAGAAGTACAATATAAAGCATGAGACCAAGGTGAAGATGATCCCCAAGGCCGAGGGCATACTGATAAAGCCCAAAGTAACCGATCCCGTTGGGCAGCTTAAAGGACTCGCCGAAGGCCTCTGGCCCGATGATGTCTCTAGCGTAGATCTCATGAGGGTGCTTCGCAGGAGAGCCTAGAGCCTCTACTACATTAAAAATTAGTTAGTAAATTTGAATATCTGAATACTTAGTCTTTTAACTATCTAAAATCAAAGCGATAAAAGACCCTTCCTTCAATGGTCCGAAGGGTGCTTCAAGATAAAGGAATAAATTAAGCAATTCGCCTTTCAGATGGGTCGACTTCATTTTCTTTTTTTAATCCTTGGGAAGAACATTTCCTCATTATTTAGTATCCGCACATAAACAAGATTTTATATGTGCTATAAACGAGATTGTTCGTTATGAAAGTATATCTAGCCTTTGACATGGAGGGGTGCACGGGGACAGCGATATGGGGACAGATGAGGCCCGAAGCCCCCTTCCCACCCGAAGTTTTTTCACGAGCCAAAAGACTGGCCACCAACGATGTGTTGGCGGCGATCGAAGGCATCCTCGAGGTCGATCCGAAGGCCGAGATCCTGTTCAACGACGGGCACGCCGCCAACATGAACGTTTACTTCGAGGAATTTCCGGAAAACGTCTCAGCGGTCATAAACTCCAGAGAGGTGTACGACGAGGTTTTTGGCCTCGACGCCAGCTTCGACGCCCTGATAGGCATAGGCATCCACGGCAGCCCCCTAATACCCGACGCAGTGCTGTGCCACAACTGGAACGTGAGGGAGGTCAAATTCAACGGCAAGTCCCTGACCGAGACCTGCCTCAATGCGAGTTTGGCCGGCTACTATGGCGTTCCCCTGGTCGCTATTTCGGGCGATGAGGCGACGGTGAACTACGTCAAGGCAAACATCTCTCAAAAGATATCCGGCGCCGTGGTGAAGAAGGGATTCGGCCGATACATGGCCATCAGTTTGACCCCCAATAAAACGAGGGGACTGATCAGGGAAGCCGTCAAAGAAGGCCTGAAAAGGAGAAAAGAGATCCCTACTCTATCATACAAAAATCCAATCACAGTTGAAATAGAATATCCTGACCAATCCAACGCCCACGCGGTCCATCACTTTCTAGGCGATGAGATGATGACCTCAACGAAGATCAGGTTCGTCGCCGACAACGCCAAGGACGCATACCGCGGCTTACTGACCCGCATCAAAATATCCATGCCAAGAACCTATTGAGACCCCGAACGCCAATCCACATAACCCTCGCCACCAGAACAAAGCTTATTACCCGCGCATGCGTGTTGCTAAATTGCATCTTCCTGTTAACGTTCACCTCCATCCGAAGGAAGCTATGCACCTCGCCTTCTCCGGCATCCCGAGGCGGAGGGCAGCCACCGCCACGAGGAGCATGGCGATGATGCAGAGGGCGACGTGTACGGAGACGTTCCTGAGGCCCCTGACCCTGTGCCTGTTGAGGCAGACGAGGCCCTCCAGCCTCGAGTTCACCGCGCGCGCTTGGGAGAACCGAACTCCTTCATCCTCTTCAAAATGATGTAGAACGGCTCTCTCAATAAATCTCAAGAATTATTTAATCGGCCTGCGCGCGTAAAATGTAAGAAAATACCAAAAGATTAATGAAAAAATAGTAATTTTTAATTGTTTAAGTAATAATATTCAGTAAATTTATTCCCCAAAATATTATATATTTAAAATAGATATTAAATGTTGGGCTGGCATGTCCAAAAAACTAATTTTTTATTTTTTACTATTTGTTATTGTTCTAGGTGGCGACTTTCCATTGATTTTTTCATCAAAAGGCGAGGTAGACAATTATAATTTAATTACTAAGACAATATCAATTGATAAGGATATTAAGGGGATATGAGACAATGAATACAAAAATTAATGAAATAATTATAATAGAAAATTCAGAGCTCGATTCTCAAATTGAAATCAAATTTAGAAATAAAAAACTTATATTTAAATTTTTACTTCTATTTATAGTTTTACTTGAATTACATAATATTAATTTTGTAAGTGCTAATAATATTATTAATATCTCACATGATGATGCCGTAAAAATGGTGAATCAGAATTTTATTCCACAGACAAAACTTGAATTAAATGATATTAATAATAGCTATTCTAAACATATATTAAATATGTTTGATAATGCGCTAGCCAAGGAAGGCATACTAGAATGGAGATTATCCGCTAATCGTAAATCAATAGAACCCTACCGTTGGAATATTTTTATAGAAAATAATGGGGTTATTGTAGGTATTATTTGTGTCAGTCCTTTTGATGGAAGATTTATGTCAAGAGTAATTGTAGACAGACAATATTCTATACCAATAATACCCAGTGAAATGAACATCTCAATAATTTTAAAGAATAAATATGTTGATACTACGCAATATGTATTGGATGAAACAAAATTTGTTTATCTCGGTGCGTATCTAGGTAGCTTTTGGTTTGTGCCTAATAAATTTAATTTCTCAAAAAGCATATTATTTGATATAGGCTATGTAAATTTTACTACAATTGAAGAATCTTTAAATATCATTGATAATAGAAATAAGCTTATTGAACCATTTGTAAATAACCAAACTAAAAACGTGATCTCTAGAATATCGAGAATGGAGTTCGATCGTAAAAGCGATGGAATAGAAACAAACAGCAAAGTCACGTGGCTTGTGGGTGAGGTCCCGTATTATTGGCAATTCGATTCAAGCTGGTGTTGGGCATTTTCATTAGTAATGCAACATCAGTGGTGGTCGCCTGAAGCGTTAGGAACAGGCCTGACCCAAGCCTATGAGGTCGCAAACTATTTTAATAAAGATTGGAACCAAGGGGGCTCTTTAAGTGATATTGATAGATGTATGAGAGAATGGCATCAAATTAACAATCAGTACGAAAACTATCAATTTGTTTGGTCAGGGGTAGGAAACCATCCTATTCAAGATGGAGCGCCAACAGGCTACACTAATGATATTAAGACGTGGCTAGATTATTTAGGAAGCCCTGTTATAGTTGCAGGGGACAGTGATAATGACTTTTTAAATCTTGCTGATCACGTTGTTCTTGTGGTTGGTTATAATGATGATTATGATGTAATTTATATTAATAATTCTGGGCATGATGTTCACGGAGCTTCCGGTGCTGATGCTGCAGTCTCTTATGCAGATTTTAACGATTTCTGGTCTGGTTGGTCTGTATTATCTCCTTCCTATTCAATGTGTGGTGGCATTCCCGGAGATAATAAATATACAAATGTGGCTAATGCTGGCATTAAATTTTCAGGAAGCATCACGGATTCTGAAAAAGAAAAAATTTATGATATTATGATTGGGCCCGGGCAGGATAATACACATTCTGGGTGGGATACTTTTCAAGATTTTTACTATGAGGATTTTGTTAGAATCTGGCTAAACGAACTTTCTTCAGGAGAAACTTCTACTCCAATTGATAAAGGATCTTTCAGTAGTTATTCTCCGAGTCCACCAAACAGCTGGATAGATTTCAAGACATCAGGAATCCCTAAAGATACAACTGTAGGCGGAGCCTATTTTCATATCAAACCAAAGGTGTTAGGGAATATTAAAATCAATTACGAGTGGAATCTCTATGATGAGGATGATCGAACACATATTCTTAATGATAATGAAAGAATAAGTGTTAGAGATGATAGATATGGAACAAATACTTGGCTTAATATGTTTAAAACGAAATTAATACATATAATACATGGCCCATCATCACAAACATTTAATGTTATTGATGATGATACTACAAATCCGTCATATTCAAATCAAGGTACTTCTCCCAGTGGAACAGTATATGACTCTTATTCAAACTACATTAGACTTCAAATTGACTGGTCAGACTCTAGTGGTATAAATGAAGTTAAATTTAGATACAAATATGGATCAGATACATGGTTAGGTTGGTACTCACAAACCGGGTCATCTGGAAATAGCTATTGGTACGACATTCCGCGAAATGACTGGATCAACCACCTCTCTCAAACTCTCTACTGGGAATCATACGCAACAGACAACGACAACGATCGAGACAATGACCGCCTCACCACATACACTTCCACATTTACTGGCCCAACGTTTGCCGATGATGACACGAGTCCCCCTTGGATTGGTAATCCCTCTTCAAGTGGGGACATAACTGAAACAAACACGAATGATTATAAGCTTCAGGTGGAAGCCATCGACGCAAGTGGCATAGAGCGTTTAGACTTTGAATATAAATTTGGAAGCAGTAGCTGGTCTAGTTGGATCCTTGCTTCTGGTTATTCTGGAAATACTTACTGGTACTATATCCCCCGAAGTGTATGGATAACATATCCTGGTGAAACTATCTACTTCAAGGCATTAGCCTGGGACAACGATCTAGATAGAGGATCTTCCGACCAATTATACACGGAAAGCTCACAATATACGGCTGGAACGATAATAGATGATGACACAACTCCCCCAACGCTAAGCAATCCAACAGGTACGCTCGATACAGCGACTAATAATTACAGGCTTCAGATCAAAGTCACTGACGTATCAGGGATAAATCAGGTACTTTTTAAGTATAAATTCGATATTGGCTCATGGACTGAATGGAGAACTCCTTCCGGGAGTTCATCAGACACATATTGGTACCTTATCCCTCAAGGTGAATGGCTAGGTCATTCTACTGTTTCATGGCAGGTTTTCGCTGAAGATAATGATTTTGATAACAATATAGCTAAAGACCGTGCGTCAACAACAAGTCCAGTCTACGAGAATCCCTTACCTTTGACTTATGATGTGACCGTTGACGCCTACTGTCTGACCGATGGGGCCAGCAAGTCCGTCTCATTCACCTGGGACAGTCAACCGTACACGACGCCCAAGGCCTTCACGGGGCTGACCGGAAGCCATACCGCCACCGCACCTGACAACTGCGGGGTCTCCACCCACACGTTCAAGGAGTGGAGAAAGGATGGGGCATTCCTCTCAAGTGACAAGCAGATAACGATCTCAGGCGTCGGAACCTACACGATAACCTTCGCGCGCGCGCCGGCGCAGTCGGCGACCTTCACAGAATGGACGATCCCAACATCCTCATGCGACCCGTACGGCATAGTTGTTTCTGGCAGCAAGGTCTACTTCACAGAATACAATGGTAGCAAGATCGGACGTCTGGATCCATCGGCAAATAGCATCAAGGAGTGGACGATACCGACCAGCGACAGCCTGACAACAGGCATCACCGTTTCTGGCGGTAAGGTTTGGTTCGCAGAGTATGGTGGCAATAAGATTGGCCGCCTAGATCCGTCAACAAACAAGATCATGGAATGGACCATACCGAGCATGGACACACGCACATGGTTTGTCACAGTTTCCAGCGGCATCGTCTGGTTCACAGAGTCTTTAGGCAGCAAGATTGGCAGTCTAGACCCGTCGACGAACACCTTCACGGAGTGGATGGTTTGGCCGGTTTCCAGCTGCCCCAACGGCATCACCGTTTCCGGCGGCATGGTCTGGTTCACAGAATATGAGGGCAACAAGATCGGCCGCCTGAACCCATCAACGCACACCTTCACGGAGTGGACACTTCCCGCGGCTGGCAGCTATCCATGGAGCATGATAATGTCCAAAAACGGTAATGTTTGGTTGCTCGAATTAAATCTCGAAGGCACGACCGCGCGGATCGGCCGCCTGAACCCCGTGACCAACAAGCTGACGGAGTGGACAATTCCAACGTTATTCAGCAGTCCAGAGGAATTGACCGAGGACGCCATGGGAAACATCTACTTCACAGAATGGACTGAGGACGCGGTTGGCAAACTCAAACCCACGGGCGGAACGACATACACGCTGAGCCCCATGGTGACGTTCGCCTACTCATACGATTCGGTCTCTTCTCCGACTACATCAACCGTAACGTCCACGACCAAAACCGTTGCGCCGACGACCACGGTGGTCGCGGGCGCGGCCACCGGACAATTCGTCGAATGGGGCGTGCCAACGGCGGGTCGCGCGCCGGCGGGACTGGCTTCTGAGGACGGAACCACATTCTACCTCACCGAATTCGGTGGAAACAAGATAGCCCAGTTCAAGCCGCAGAACACGTTCACCGAATGGACGATACCAACAAGCGCTAGCGTCCCAGCAGCCATAGTCGTCTCCGGCGGTAAGGTCTACTTCAACGAGGAGAGTTCCCACAAGATCGGCCGTCTAGACCCGTCAACAAACAAGATTAAGGAGTGGAACATCACAACTGCTAACAGCAGCTCGGCACAAATAACCGTTTCCGGCGGTAAGGTCTGGTTCACTGAAATAGATGGCAACAAGATTGGCCGTCTAGATCCGTCGACGAACATGCTCACTGAATGGGCTGTCCCAACAAGCGTTGGCAGACCGTTCGGCATCACCGTCTCTGGCAGTATGGTCTGGTTCGCAGAGTTTGATGGGAACAAGATTGGCCGCCTGGATCCATCGACGAACACCTTCACGGAGTGGACAGTCCCGACGTCTTCCAGTGGCGAAACAAGTATCCTCGTGTCCGGGGGCGTGGTTTGGTTCACCGAGTTCTTTGGCAACAAGATCGGCCGTTTAGATCCGTCAACAAACAAGATTACCGAATGGACGATACCAACTACATCTAGCTACACACATCCCATAACCATCGCAGGCGGAAAGATCTACTTCGCAGAGGCTGGTGGCAACAAGATTGGCCGCCTGGACCCGTCGAAGAACGCGTTCACCGAGTGGACGATTCCGACGGTCGCCGGCCAGCCAAGAGGCGTATCCATCTACGGCGGCAAGATCTGGTTCACCGAAGCGAATGGCAACAAGATCGGCAAGCTCTTCCCGACGGGCGGAGTCGTCACCACAGTCGCCTCCATCGCTAAAATCGTCTCCCCGGCAGTTACGACCGAGACGCCGACCACGACGAGCATGAAACCAACCACATCAACGGTCACGCCCGCACAAACCTATGTAAACGCGTTAACGACTGGGCAGTTCACGGAGTGGAACATTCCAACCTCAGGCAACTTCCCGTGGGGCATCGCATCTCCAGGCGGCGGCGAAGTCTGGTTCACCGAGTTGAGTGCCAACAAGATCGGCCTGCTCAATTAAACACGCGCGCGCAACCTATTCGGAAAAGGACACGGCAAACTGACTCGATGCCCACGCGCGCACGATCGGAGGCGCGATCACCACGTCGATCAAGACGTACGCGCCACCGAGGCTGAGCACAAGCTCAATGCAGCACTAAAGCCAACAGCCGCCGAAAACCACTATAAGCACCACCAACACGCACAGCCCCCTCAAAACAGATAAGCCGACCGCAACATTAGGTACTTCACGAAGGCTCGGCCGTGCGTTCCATGGAGCTGGAGAGCAGAAAGGTCCTGTCGATCACGCTCAGGCCCCGCCCGGCGGCCGTCGAGGCGGAGGACGAGGTGGCCGTCGATGAGCCGACGTGCATCTTCCTGAACGGGGAGTACCACGTCACGCTGATAGCGACGCCGACGATGAAAAAAGAACTGGCGTTAGGCTACCTGCACAGCGAGGGCGTCATCGACTCGATGGAAGACATAAGGACGATCAGGCTGAGGGGCAACGACGTCCTCCTCGAGCTCGGTGGAGACGTCGACGTACGCGAGGCGGCCGTCGACATGATGAACATCGTCGTGACGGCCTGCGGATCGAGGCCCAGGGGCACGGCTCCGCCCAAGGCGCCGCCTAAAGTCGAATCCCCTCTACGGATCGAAGCCGACAAGGTCCTAGGCATGATCAGGGACCTGAATGGGCGGAGCCACGTCCACAGGAGGACGGGCGGAACCCACGCGGCGATGCTGTGCTCCGGCGAGGGGAAAACGCTGGCGTTCGCGGAGGACGTGGGCAGGCACAACGCCGTGGACAAGGTTATCGGCTCGATGCTGCTCGCTGGTATGGACCCCGCGCAGTGCGTGCTGATCAGCTCCGGGCGACAGTCGGGCGAAATGGTGCAGAAGGTGGCGCAAGCGGGAATCCCCATCGTGGCCTCGATGGCCGTGCCCCTGACGTCGGGCATTAGGCTGGCAGAAATGTCGGGCGTCACCCTCGTCCACTTCGGCAGGGGGCGTCTGCAGGTTTATTCGCATCCTCAGCGCTTACGAGTCGATTCTACATTGGGAAGTTGATGAAATCCGAAAAAGGGATTGTCGAGCTCATCCCCTGAGGGACTCCATGAGCTCGAAGAGCTCGGACAGCTTCTGCGATTTCGCCCTCTTCTGAGACAGGTCGACCCTGTCCTTGGGCACGTATGCCAACGCCCCCGGGTCACAGTGCTTCGCGCACTCCGGGTCTCCGCCGCACAGGTCGCACTTGAAGGCCAAGTTCGTCGCCGGGTCGATGCTCACGCCGCCTATGGGGCAAACCATCGTGCAGACCCTGCAGCCCACGCACGTGTCCGCGTTGACGACCATGGCACCAGTATCGGCGTTTTTGGAGATGGCGTTCACGGGGCACACGTCCATGCATAGCGGGGTGCTGCACTGCTGGCAGACCATGGGGATGAAGTTGTGGAACTCGCCGCGCCTCTCGTACCTGATGACCCTCACGCGCGACCGCGTTGGGTTTGAGGCGCCAGTATTCTTGATCGAACAGGCTACCTCGCACGTGCGGCACCCGGTGCACTTTTCGATGTCGACGTTGAGGACCTTCTCCAACGTTCACGCCTCCTTGGACCGGTGCTCAGGGGTCAGCTTACCATGCTTCTCGAGGACGTCGGCCACGTCCCTCATCCCGAGTTCCTCGAGGGTGCCGCGCTTCTGGAGCCCCGTCTTCGGGTCCCATCCCCTGAGCGTGTAGTACTCGTCCTTCATCTTCTCGAACTTGTTCCTGTCGAGCTTCTTGCCCTGCTGGGGGCCGTCCGGGATGGGGACCTTGAAGAAGAATTCGGGGATTGTGTCGGTCTCCCGCGAGCGTCCGTCCCTGACGACGATGGCCCGTTCCAGGTTGCATATCCGCTCCCCGATCCTCAGCAGTCCCGCCTCGTCCATGGGTAGGCCTGTCGCCGCCGTGAACCTCTCCGCGGTGAAGTCGTAGGACGTGTCGCCGAGCTGAGCACCAGGCGCACCCACTCGCGCCGGCCTGATCATCGTCACGCAGTAGCCGAGGGAGTCCGCTATGGCGGCGCCATTCATCTCGTAGACGAGGGCCGCGGGTTTGCCCTCGTACTCGGTGGCCATGATGGCCTTCTCCGTGCCGAACATCTTCTTCGCCCAGGCGTACGCCGCGTCCCTCTCATCGGGGGCGATTCCGGCATATTCCTCCCTGGCGGGCTTGTCCCAGAGGATGACGTGGTACGTTGTCGCCCTCAGGCTGTTGCCCCTTTCGGAGATCGCCTCCCCCAGGGCAGTGCCGGGCTCGGTTCGGAACTCGAATGTCCTCATGGTCAGGCCCTGGTTGTGGATGAGGGAATCTGGGACGTTGGACCCGAGCTTCTTGGCGAACGCGACTGGGCCGTCCGCCAGCACCTTGCCGAAACCCTCCCTGAAGGCCACCTTGTGGATGGTCTCGAACAGGGCCTCGGCGCTCCCCCTCTCGAAGGGAATCCCGTCGAGGTCGGACGCCTTGATCTTTCCGTCGTGGTAGAGGTGCATGAGCCACGAGACGACGGTGGCGATCTCCTTGTTGTCCATTCCGAGGTCGCTCATCGTCCGTGTCGCCTCGAAGGAGACCTTAACGTCGGTCATCCACACCTTCCACGGCCAGTACGTCGGGTAGCACCTCCAGATGCAGGCTCCGATCCCCGGTACGTCGTACAGGGGCTGGCACGGGAAGGGGCAGCCGAAGCACCCGACGTTCTTGGCGAAGTACTTCCCTATGAAGGCCTCTTCGTAGGCCCTCTTGACATCGGGCCTCTCCCTCCAGGCGTGGCTCTCATAGTCGCCCACGACGCCGGCGTCGCCGACGAGGAATCCCTGGAGGTAGGCGTCCTTTCCCTCGCCCCTAGTTATTCCGATACCGTATTTCTTCCGTGCCTCCTTGTAGATCTCGATCAGCCGCATGTTGAGTTTCAGGATCCCCTCGGGGTCGTAGACGCTCACGGGTTTGCTGCCCCTGACCGCCACGGCCTTCAGTCTCTTCGTTCCCATGGACGCGCCGAGGGGCGTGCCGCTCCTGTAGCCGTGCTCGACGGTGGACTGGACCACGAGGTTCTCCCCCGCCGGCCCGATGCTCGCGACCTGGACGTCCTCGTCGCCGAGTTCCTCTCGGATAGTGTCCTCCGTCGCGAAGGTGCCCTTCCCCCACACCGAGGACGCGTCCCTGAAATCGACGTCGTCGTTGTAGACGTACAGGTAGACGGGCTTGTCCGCCCTGCCCTTGATGACGATGTTGTCGTACCCGGCGAACTTGAGCTCGGCGGCCCACGAGCTGCCCATCCCGACGTTCCCAAGCGAATGGGTCTCCGTCTTACCGGGGGATACCGCCGTCACCTCCATCCTGGAGGCGCCGATCAGGCCCGTGCCCGCGAGCGCACCCGCCCCGAAGATGAGGGGAGCCTCCGCGTCGTATGGGCTCTGATTCGCCCTGCTGTGCTCGAAGAAGAGCCAATCGTTGCCGCCCCTACCGCCGAGGTACAGCCTTGCGGCCTCGTCCCAGGGCGCCGTGGAGGCCTTTTTCTTGGATAGATCGATCTGAAGCGTCTTTCCCACCCAACCATGAACCAAGCAAGATCCCTGATCATGCTTGATGCTTTGGATTCATTACACTTTCGGCGGGTACATACGCCGGACATTCAAATCACGGGCGTCCATTCTCGATCGTTGCCGACGAACATTTAAGATCACGAATCCAATTATTTTGAGAAGGAACAATAATGCCCTCTGGAGCAGGCGAAGACCGACGTGACAAGTTGCTGGAAGAATTGGCGAAGATATTCGGGGCTGAGAACATCCTCACCGACCACGAGGATCTGTACGTCTATTCTTTCTACGGCGCCTTCGGCACACGGCGTCACCCACTGCCCGTTGCCGTGCTGAAACTTACTGATGCCCGGGACGCGACGTTGGCAAAGCTCGCCGACGTGTACCGTGTGCGCGTCATCGGCAGCGATGGGTCCGAGAAAGAGTTGGGATCCGACGAGCCCGATGCGTCGACGCTTGTGGTGGACCGCAGAGAAACGATCAGCGCAGAAGCCATGAGGGAAGCGCTGTCCGAACTCGGGGAGATCAAGAAAGAGGAAAGGCATAGGCTCAGGAAAACGGCACCTTTCCCCCTGTGGATCGTCTCCTCGCTCAAGGCAAGGGACGCCTACCGCATCGCGGTTCAACCTGACTCGGATGACGGGTTCTGCACGGTCCAGCGATTCTTCGGCAGCGTGGAGACGTATTCAGCCAAGGGGCGGCTCCTTCTAACCAAGGGCCTCCTCAATGGCGAGCTGGATGCAACGGGAAAGCTCGTGGATTCGATCTACAACTGCACAGCGTGTGGTCAGTGCTACGGCCAACTCGGGTTATCGGGCTTAGAGCTGAACAACGCGATCGTTCGGGCACGGCGCGAGATCGTGAACAGTGGGCTTGGCCCGGCGCAGTGTGAAGTACCGTCGAGCAGCATCATTGCCGATGGGAATCCGCTCGGAATGCCGGCCGAGGACAGGACCCTGTGGTTCGAGGAGTTGGCGGGCGAGTTCCCGTTCGGGGGCAACGACGTGCTGTACTGGGCGGGGTGCTCCACGGCATACAGGCTTCCCAACATCGTGGAATCGACGGCCAACGTATTCGAGGCCGCCAATGTGGACTTCGGGCTGCTCGGGAATGGGGAACGGTGCTGCGGCCTGATCCTCTACCTCCTGGGTCTGTGGGACGAGGCGAGGAGTAACGCCATTGAGAACGTCGAGATGCTGCACAGAGAGGGTGCCAAGCTGCTGGTGACGGGCTGCGCCGGGTGCTACTACGCCTTCAAGCGCGTGTACACGACCCTTGACGTGCAACTCCCCTTCGAGGTGCGCCACACGTCTCAATTCATCGATTCGCTAATTCTCGAAGGTCGCTTGGAGTTGAAGGCGCTGGACGGACGATACGTGTGGCACGATCCGTGCGACCTGGGTCGCCACTGCGGGGTCTTCGAGCCGCCCCGAAACGTCCTGAGGGCCATCCCGAAGCTCGACCTTCAGGAGATGCCACTAAACAGGGAGAATACCCTCTGCTGCGGGGCCGGCGGGGGCCTGTGGATGTACAACTCGAAGCTAACCGAGAGCATATCCGATTCCAAGGTCGAAGAGGAAATATTGACCATCGATGTGGATGGCGTGGTCACGGGCTGCCCCTCGTGCATATTGAATCTGAGGTACGCCGCTAAACGGCTCGAAAAGGAAGTGCCCATATGCGATATCACGGAACTGGTCGACAAATGCATCTAGATTCAACTTAAGATCGATAAGTGGCTAAGCAAAAAATTCACATCCTTGGACAAATCCAAATCGTTCCTGAAATTATTCTCTTAGTTTGTTTGGAGTCCAACATCATCTAATGGCTAAACTCCCCTCCTCGGTTTTTCATCGGTCAAACATGATCTTTTCGAGGTTCCCTGATGGAGAAGATGATGATCCCTGCCATCGACAGGAAGGCAAGGTGAACGAGCAGCGGGGCGGAGAAGCCCATGGTCGAGTAGAGTACGCCTCCGAGCCACGGGGCAGGAATCCCAGCGAGTTTGGTGTAGGAGTCGAGTTTACCCAAAACAGTTGAGCGCATCCTCGGAGGCGCCCTCTCTGCGATCAGCGACAGCCAGGGAGATATCCAAAAGGCGGGGTCGAGGGCGTTGGTCAGATTGAACAGGAGGAACATCTCGAAGCTACGTGAAAACAGGAAACCGACGGCGGTGACGACTGCCATAGCCCACGAAGCCACCAGCATCGGCTTTCGTCCGACCCTGTCGGAGAGCCGGCCGAGCGGGATGGACGCGACCGCCCAAGTCAGGTTGAAGGCCGTCGACAGGAACCCGAGCTGCAGGGGCGTGAAGCTGTAGCCCTCCACCAAAAAGCCGTAGAAGAGGGAGTAGGCCGTGCCGTACCCGACGCCCATAATTACCATCATGACGTAAAGCGGTGTCATTGTCCTTTCAGGCATGAGCAGGTCTATGAGCCTCCTCCCGAAGGTCTGTTCAGCGTCCGCTTCGCCTGGGCGCCTGACGAGGGTCTCCTCGATGAAGAGGGCCATGATGGCCAGTCCGAGTAGGTCGCCGGCTATACAAATATAGAAGATGATGTGGTAGCCCGCCATCATCGCTAGGTATCCGCCTATCGACGATGTAAACGTGAGCGAGATCTGGGAGATCGCCATCAGGGTGCTGAATGCTGTCGCGTTCCTCTGCCTGCCCACGCTCTCGGACACGAGAGCGCTCCTAGCCGGGTTGCCCTGCATGAACAGGGCCGAGAACCCGACGAAGAAGGCGAATACGAGGAGGAACGCGAAATTGCTGGACATGATCAGGGCCGTCAGCGCGATCAGGCGGCTCGCGCTTGCGAGCAGTGTGACTGGCTTCCGGCCGAACCTGTCCGACAGGACGCCCCAGACGATGAGGCCGGCGGCCGTGCTCAGGTTGATGGTGCTCTGTATTATGCCAAGGTCGACGATCCCCACGCCCGTCGAAAGGATGTACGGCTGCCAGACGACGTAGAACATGCCGAAGCCAAGCTGGGAGACGAGGGTCTGAACGGCAAGGACACGGATGTTTCCCTCGAGCGCAAGGCTCCTCGCGATCGCCCTCATTTCAAGCAGCCGGCTACAATTGGTTGCGGCATCCAGCTATTAAAAACTGGGATAAACAGAAGACCGTGGTATGCGCTCATGTAAAAGGAACGTGGGTTGAGCGGACGATTATCGCTTGTAGACCACTTTCCCGCCGATGATGGTCATAACAGTCTTCACGGTTTTCAGGTCCTCGGGCGGGATCGTTATTGGGTCCCGGTCCACCACCACGAGATCAGCCAGCTTTCCAGGCTCGATGCTGCCCTTGACGCCCTCTTCCCACGCCGCGTAGGCGCCATCGATTGTGTACGCCCTGATCGCCTCGATGGGCGTCACGCCTTCGCCTGCATATAGGACATCTCCGCCGCTCGTCCTCCGGGTTACCATCCCGTATATCCCGAGCCACGGGTTCGGCGAGCAGACTGGGCAGTCACTGTGCCCGGGCGCCGGGATTCCTGCGTCGATGAGCGTCCTGTGCGGCCACATCCATCGCATGTCGGACTTCCCGCGGTTCGCCTTGTACGCGTCGCCGAGGTCGTGCAGGAACCCCGTCGCAGAAGCGTCGATGACGGCCAGATCCTTCAGACGCCGCTGGATCGGAGGCGTCACGCAGCAGCAGTGCTCGATGCGGTGGCGGTGGTCGGAGCGCGGCGCCTGATTGAGGGCAGCCTCGATGGCGTCGAGGGCCCTGTCGATGCCGCGGTCGCCGACTCCGTCTAGGCCAACCCTCATTCCGGCATTGTGGGCGGCCATAACGCGCCGCGTGATGTCCTCCTGATCGTACAGGAGGATCCCCGTGTTCTCCGGCTCGCCGACATACGGTGTGTAGTACGCCGCAGTCCTGCCACTCGTGCTCGTGTCGAAGACCCACTCGATCTCGGTCAGCTTCAGCCACTCGTCGCCGAAGGGCGTGCGGATGCCGCTGGCCACCAGTGACTCAAGCATCCCCTCCTCGCGGCCCGAGGCGTGGACGCACACTCGCAGCCGTAGCGTCCCGTCCGCCCTGAGCTCCTGCAGCGCCCTGAGCTCGTCGGGCGAGACCATCGATGCGTGGATCGTGGTCAGGCCCAGTGATGTGAACTCGTCGAAGACGTGCCTCATGCCCCTCTTGTACTCCTCCACAGTGTAAGGAGGGATTTTGTCGTAGACGAGGTCCTTCGCCTTCTCCCTGAGGACGCCTGTCGGCTCGCCGTCCTCGTCCCTGTCGATCTTCCCGTGGGGCGGGTCGGGAGTGTTTCTGTCGATACTCGCGATCCTGAGGGCCGTGCTGTTCACGACGCCGATGTGGCCGTCCCTCCTCTGGATGTAGAGCGGGTTCCGAGGGGAAACGCCGTCGAGTTCCTCGCGGGTCGGGTAGCGGCCGAGCTTGACGTCGTCGAGGGCGTACCCGAGGATCCAGCTTCCCTTGGGGGACGAATCCGCCTTCTCCCTGATACTGGCGAGGAGTTCCCCGACCGATCTGATGTCAGGTCCGCACTTGACCCCCCGCACCCAGAACACGCCGTAAGAGCCGGGGTGCATGTGGGAGTCGATGAGGCCAGGGAGCACCGTCAACCCCTTGAGGTCATGGGTTTTCGTTTTCTCCCCGATCAGACGTGAGATCTCATCATCGGATCCGACCGCGAGGATGCGATCTCCCTTCACTGCTACCGCCTCCGCTATGGAACCATCCGGATCAACTGTTAGCGCTCTGCCGTTCAGCAGAGCGAGGTCGGCGCACAGTTCGTCGGGCAACGTCGATGCCATTGAAACCGATCCCCCAATGGTCTTCAAAGGTAATTAACTTGCTTCCTTTATTTCAACGTCTACAAAATGTCTTCAGAAGGTTATGAAGGTGTCTCGAATCAGCTTTCTACGTCCAGCCTTTGTGATATGTCGCTGTCGAGCCTGAAACCGCCGGCGGCTTCAAGCGAGTAGAAGTAGACTCCCGGCTCTTTTGGGATAAATGGAAACACATAGGTTGCATCCGTGCTGGCCGCAACACCGGTGGTCTTGTTCATCGTGAGGACTGGTTCACCGGAGCCGACATTGTAGATCGTCGCGGTCACGTTGTCCCAGATGGAGTGAACGCGTGTAGGATTCCGGAGGCTCACCGAGATGTAGGCCATTTCGCCCACGCGCATTCGACTGGTGTCGTGTCCATCGACATCCGTCCAACCGGACGACAGGTAATCCGCGTGTGGCGCCCTGACGAGGGGATAGCGCGTCGTCGAGAAGGGTAACCACACGTCCAGGAACGCGACGTGGGCGAGGACCCTTCCCGTCAGCCGCAGCTCGACCTCGCCGCCGTATTTTTCCGAGGCTTCCTGCACTATCTCGAGGAACCGGATTTTGTCGTCGATGTGCAAAGCCATCGTGCGGTTCAGCAGGCTGATGTACGAGACCTTCTCACGGTCGAAGGGAAAGGTCTTGTTGGTCACGGGCACGCCCTCCGCCCAGAGCTGCGCCTCGACGGTGGACACGTCGGGCTGCTGGACGACCACGGGGCTCAGCGCGACGCTTATGAGCCAACGGCGTACGTAGTCGGGCGTCTGGGTCACGGGCCCCTGCATGTTAGAAAATGATGGCAACGTGAGCATGATTCCAACCGGCAATTCGACGTCGCCGCCGGCCCGCGCCTTCATCAGGAAGTCGGCGAGCACTTGCTCGTCGACGGCGCAGGCGATGGAGAGGCGAGAGACCTCGCCGTAGGCGCTGTAGATGTTGCCGAGCTCCCGTCCGGCGAGGAGCGCGAAGAAGAGCAGGGCGATCTGTATGATGGTGACTAGGTCGTCACGGAGTTCGCCTTCGTCCTCCCTTTCGCCCTTGGGCATGATTAGCTCCTGAGAATGGTTGTGAAGGCGTCGAATATTATGGTTCCTCATGCGGTGTTCGTTCGGCAATCGTAATAACGACATTTACGCACTTACGCGTCGTGAAGCCTCAGACGGCGCATTTCGGCTCCGTAACGTTGGGTAGGGCTAAAACCTCCGCCGAGTTCAGATGCCTCATCAAAGATCCGTGGCTCGAGTCCGACGTATTCATCGTCAAGCCGAGCTGGTACAGCCCTCATCCGGCGAACTTCACGGACGCCGAGACGCTCCGGGTGCTGCTGGAGGCGCTGGACGGCCGCATCGTCGTCGCCGAGTCCTACTCATACGACCGGCAGGACGGGACCATGAAGTTCACGATCGAGGGGGAGGCGTTCGACTGGAGGTGGATCATGAGGCACCCCGGGTGGGACTGGATCAGGGAGGAGGGCCGCTGGGACGAGATGCGCAGGCAGGACAGGTGGTTCCTCGACGAGCATGGCTTCACCGACCTCTTCAGGGAGCGCGGCGCCGAGTACGTCAACGTGACCGAGGAGGTCTGGCAGGGCCGCGTGGCGGACGCCGAGGAGGTGAAGGATTCTGTGGAGGCACGTTTCGCTCCCGTCTTCAGGGAGTCGCTGTACGGTTGTGTCCCGAGGAGGCTCTACGAGCTGAGGGGCGCCCCGCTGATCAGCTTCGGAAAGGTGAAGGGCATCCGAGGGACATTTCCAAGCCTGACGATGAAGAACCTCTTCGGCCTCATACCGGATCCCCTCAGGTCATGGTGGCATGGACCGAGGGACCGACAGCTGGGTAGGAGCATCGTCGACGTCATCAAGGTCTACTCCTCACTCTTCAAGGTCTACGGAATATGCGAGGCGATGAGGTGCGCGACGGTCAGCTGCAATGATGGCGCGATAAAGGTTCCCTGGGGATGCTACGACATCGTCGAGGGGCTCGGGGTGGTGGCCCTTGCCCGACACCTAGTCTCCCTCGACGCTGTTCTATGCGGCCTCATCGGCGTCGACCCCAAGAAGTTCTCGTACCTGCGGATCGGAGAGGAGGCATTCGGCCCCTACGACAGGCGTAACGTTGAGGAGGCGAAGAATGCCTCAGTCGATTGGTTTCCTGTCTAGAGATCACGAGCCATTCCGTGTCACATCGTTCAAGGTTCTGCGCCGAACTGATCGATTCCGGTTAAACTTTTAACATGGATGTACGCAATATCCCTGTGAGGTTTTGATATGAGCCTGAACAGGGTCTTTTCTGAGGCTGCCGGCGCCGAGAAGGAGGTGACGGAGCTGTGCTCGCGCCTCATCCAGTTTAATTCGGCGCATCCCGAAGGGAAGACCGACGAGTGCGTTGCCTTCATCAAGAAGTACATGGACGATCACGGCATCGAGAACGAGATCCACCGCAACGACCCCGTCAAGCCGAACATCGTGGCGAAGATACTCGGCGCCTCAAAGAGGAAGATCCTCTGGGTGGGACACCTCGACGTCGTGCCCGAGGGCAAACCAGAGATGTGGAAGTACCCGCCGTACAGCGGGAAGGTGACGCCCGATGGGAGGATCCACGGCCGCGGGTCCAGCGACATGAAGGGCGCATGCGCGGCCGCCATGGTGTCGGCACGCATCCTGAGTGAGCTGAGGAGGCCGATCCCGAACAACGTGGAGTTTTGGTTCACCGCCGACGAGGAGATCGGCGGCGGCGACGGCGCCAAATGGCTGTCAGAGACGAAGCGGTTCAAGGGCGACGTTTGCCTCATCGGCGACGGCAACGGGGGCGGCCTTCAGCTCCCCAGCGTTGACCTTGGCTGCAAGGGGGGCGCCAGGACCACGCTCATCGCCAGGGGAAGAACCGCCCACGGCAGCACCCCCTACCTAGGGGACAACGCCATCACGAAGCTGATGAGGGCGATACCGTGGGTCGAGAAGATCGGCGAATACAGGCTGGAGCTCCCGGCGGAGCTGGACGAGCCCATCAGGAGCTCGGTGAGCTTCCTTCTTAAAACCCAGGACCTCACCAAGGAGCAGAAGAAGGCGGTGCGGCGCGTCTTCGACTACCCCTCCGTCGCGTGCACCATCATCAACGGAGGCGTCAAGATAAACGTGGTGCCGGACTACGCCGAGGCCCAGTTCGACATCAGGCTGACACCAGGCAGCAAGCCCCTCAAGGTCAAGCAGCACATCGAGGCGCTTGTCAAGGAGTCCGGCATACCAGGGGTGGAGGCGAAGGTTGACGCGGGGGACACGACGGGATATCACGAGCCGCCTGACTCGCCCTTCGCTAAACAACTGGCGGCGACCATAAAGAAGGTCGCCCGCCGCAGGCCGACGTTCAAGATCCTGACGGGTGGCACGGACGCCATCAGCGTCGAGCGGTACACTGGGATCCCGTGCCTGGGATACGGCACGTCGCTGACCGGCCAGGCCCACGAGCCGGACGAGTACGTCACCGTGGAGAATCTGGTCCTCGGCGTCAAGGTCTACTCTGCGTTCCCGCTGATGTACAAGGGCTGAAAAATCCCCCCTTTCGATTGGCGAAAAGGGGTTCCACCCTCTCCCATATTCTTAGCTGTTTCAGGATCGCAGCGGCATCATCTGGATAGCTTTCTCCATTGCGAGACCTCAACATCATACAGTGCGTATGAGACGAGGCGCAGGATCAACTGCTTTTATAACCTTGTACAGAATATAGGCGAACGGGTGAATATTCTGTCTTCGAAGGATCTACAACAGAGCATGCTGGAGGAGCTTCAGAAGATCAGGACGGCCGTCGAGCCGAAGCCAGCGCCGCCTCCGGCGCCTCCGAAGGGCTTCAGGGAGGAATTCATGGCGTTCCTCAACAAGTACGGCATCCTCGGACTGGCCATCGCGTTCATCATAGGTGGCGCGGCGGGTCGATTGGTCACATCCCTGGTCGGCGATATCCTGATGCCGATCATAACGTTCTTCATTCCTGGCGGAGATTGGCGTAACTCAACCCTGGTCCTCGGCCCAATCATATTCAAGATCGGGGACTTCTTCGGGGCACTCTTCGACTTCATCATCATCGCTCTAGTAGTCTACTTCCTCATGAAGCAGCTTTCGAAGACCGGATTGAAGTAATCACCTCCTTTTTTTCGTCAATAAACCCTGTGACAAATAATACTGCAACATCTCGTTCGGTTCATCAGGATGAGTAGACGATACAGAAGAGAGTTGCAGTGTTAGTTGATTGATATCTTAATAGCAGGGGAATCTCTGAGAGTGAGTGATCTGTTTGGCCCGTGACCCGGTCTGCGGCATGTATGTCGACGAGGCGTCCGCCCAGTGGAAGGCCGAGATCGACGGGAAGACCTACTACTTCTGCAGCGAGCAGTGCATGCTCACCTTCACGCAGCCCGAGGCCGAGCGCCGAAAGCTACGGCGCCTCGTCGTAATGAGCCTGACGCTGGGGTTTGCGACCTTCCTCGCGAGCTTCTACGGGGGAGCCTTCCCTCTCCTGCCCAAGAACGTGTGGCTCTTCGTCCTCGCGACGCCCGTCCAGCTCTTCGCGGGCTACAGGTACTATCGGGGCGCGTGGGGCGCCGCCAGGGCCCGCACGGCGAACATGGACACGCTTATCGCCGTGGGGACAACGACGGCCTGGGGTTACAGCACAATCGTCACCTTCCTTCCGGGCATCGCGCCGAGCGCCGACGTCTACTTCGACACGGCCGCCCTCATACTCGCACTGATCCTCGTCGGCAAGCTCCTCGAGGAGATCGCAAAGGGGAGGGCGTCTGAAGCGGTGCGGAGGCTCCTCGACCTTCAGCCCCCTCTCGCACGGGTCATCAGAGAGGATGGCACGGATGAGGAGGTCCCCGTGGAGAAGGTGATGCCAGGCGAGGTCCTGCTCGTGAAGCCGGGCGAAAAGATACCGCTCGATGGCGCAGTCGTCGAGGGGGCGTCCTCAGTCGATGAGAGCATGATCACTGGCGAGAGCGTTCCCGTCTCGAAGGAGGCGGGGAGCCAGGTCATCGGCGCCACTATCAACAAGGAGGGGGCACTCAAAATCGAAGTGACCCGGATCGGTATGAACACGACCCTCAATCAGATCGTTCAGATGGTGGAGGAGGCGCAGCTAAGCAGGGCCCCCATCCAGCGGCTCGCTGACACCGTCTCCGCGTACTTCGTCCCCACCATAATCCTGATCGGACTCGCGACCTTCATCGGCTGGAGATTCCTCTTAGGGGCGGACTTCGGCTTCAGCCTGACGGCGTTCATCGCCGTCCTCATCGTCGCCTGCCCATGCGCGCTGGGGATAGCGACGCCCACTGCGATCCTCGTAGGAGCCGCCAAGGGGGCTGAGAACGGCATCCTGATCAAGGGTGGGGACTACCTCGAGAAGACGCGCCAGCTGCAGGCTATCGTGTTCGACAAGACGGGGACGCTAACGAAGGGCAAACTCGCTGTGACCGACGTCGTCGCAGAGAGACCCGACGAGCTTCTTTCGACGGCCGCCTCGCTGGAGCAGATGTCCGAGCATCCGATCGGCGAAGCAATCGTGAGGGAGGCGAAAGCGAGAGGGATCGCCCTGAAGGAGCCGAAGGAGTTCGAGGCGTTGCTGGGGAAGGGCGCGAGAGGCAATGTAGAAGGCTCGCCAGTCGTCGTCGGAACCCAGCGGTTGATGGACGAGATCGGCGTAGCGTTGGACGAAAAGCTGAGGGCTCAGGCCGACGAGCTCTTCAACCAGGGGAAGACGCTCATCCTCGTCACTGTGTCAGGCGAGGTGATGGGGATGATCGCCGTCGCCGACGAGATCAAGGACAACGCTGCCGACACCGTGATGCGCCTCAAGGGGATGGGGCTGCAGACGCTGATGATAACGGGTGACAACAGGAGGACCGCCGAGGCCGTCGCCAGGCAGGTCGGCGTCGACCGCTTCTTGGCCGAGGTGCTCCCAGATCAGAAGGCAGTCGAGGTAAAGACGCTGCAGGATGAAGGCCTCGTCGTGGCGATGGTCGGCGACGGCATCAACGACGCACCAGCCTTGGCGCAGGCCGACGTGGGCATCGCGCTCGGCAGCGGCACCGACGTAGCCGTGGAGACGGGGGGCATCATCCTCATCAAGAGCGACCTGATGGACGTGGTCACGGCGATACAGCTCAGCAAGAGGACGTACTCGAAGATCCGGCAGAACCTCTTCTGGGCCTTCGGATATAACACTGCGCTCATACCCGTCGCGGCCGGCGTCCTCCATCCCATAGGCATAGTCATGAACCCGGTGCTGGCGGCGGGGGCGATGGCCTTCAGCTCCATCTCCGTCGTCTCCAACTCGCTCCTGCTCAGGCGCTTCAAGCCGGAGGCGTAGCTCCATGAAACCCGAGAGCCACACCGTCGTGAAGGTCCTTCCCATCCTACATATGGACTGCCCAACCTGCATCCCCATCCTCGAGAACGAGGTCAAGAGGCTCAAAGGGGTCGAGGATACCCGCGGCAGCTACATGGCTAAAACGCTTAGGGTGACCTACGACCCAGATGTTATCCAGCTCGCCGACATCGAGAATGCCATCGAGCGCGTCGGCTATCAGGTGGCCTACAAGAAGTATCCTAGCATCGCCTCGCGAATCAGGGGGCTGCTCCAGCGGGAAAAGCCGGCTATGGCACGCTCGATCTCCGACGAGGAATTTCCCGGGAAGATCCTCCACGCCTCCAAGCCCGTGGCTGTCATCTTCTCATCACCGATGTGCCCGACATGTCATGCGCTTAAGCCCATCTACGAAAAGGCCGCTGAGGAACTCGTTGATAAAGCCGAATTGTACGAGATGGATATAGCGTCAACCGAAACTTGGCGCCAATACGACATCATGAGCACCCCTACCATCCTCATCTTCAGGGAGGGTGAGGTCAAAGGTCGGCTGACATCGCTACCGAGAAAGGAGGACATCGAGGGAGCACTGATCGGGAAGGCGGCGTAAGGTTAAAAATTCAGACGGGCGCTTCAGTGTAGGTGTCTTGCCAGGCGGAGAAGTCGGATGGAACTGCTGCACCATAACGGCGTTCTAGTGCCACCCCAATACGAGGGAAGGGGCCTCGCTGTGCTGGTGAGGGGAAAAGAGGTGAAGCTGACACCCTTTCAGGAGGAGATGGCAGTGGCGTGGGCGAAGAAGATCGGCACGCTGTATGTCGAAGACCCGAAGTTCGCCGAAAATTTCCATAGGGACTTCTCCAAAGAGCTTGGCATGGAAGTGCTGCCAGGCGATGTCGACTTCTCTCTCGTGCTCCGCGTCGTGGAAGAGGAGCGTCAATACAAGGCGAACCTGTCCAGCGCCGAGAAGAGGAGGCAGGCAGCCGAGAGGAAGGTCCTGCGCGAGGCGAACAAGGAGATCTACGGATACGCCACGGTCGATGGCATCAGGATCGAGATCGGTAACTACACCGTCGAGCCCAACTCCATCTTCATGGGACGCGGTCAGCACCCTAAGCGCGGCAGCTGGAAGGAAGGTCCGAGGGAGGGGGACATCGAACTCAACCTATCACTTGATGCTAAGGAGATGCAAGCTAAATTAACCGAACGTGGCTTCAGGATCGTCTGGGACCCCAACTCCATCTGGATAGCGCGCTGGAAGGACAAGCTCAGCGGGAAGATGAAGTACGTCTGGCCGTCCGACTCCTCCCCCATCAAGCAGAGGAAGGACATCGAGAAGTTCGAGAAGGCGCGCGAACTCGAGCAGAATCTCGTGAAGATCCAGCAGCACATCCTCGCGAATCTCGACGCCGAGGATCCGAAGCGGAGAAAGACCGCGACTGTCTGCTACCTCATCGAGGCGCTCAAGATCAGGGTCGGCGACGAGAAGGACCCTGACGAGGCGGACACGGTCGGCGCCTCGACTCTCCGACCCGAGCACGTCTGCTTCAACGGCGACGGCACCGTCACCCTCGACTTCCTCGGCAAGGACTCGGTCCGCAACGTCATCACGGCGAAGCTCCCCGACCAGGTCATCAGGAACCTGAAGGACTTCAGCAGCGACGCCGATTCCTCCCTCTTCGAGGGTGTGGACTCCGCGCGAGTGAGCGACTTCCTCGACGAGGCCATCAAGGGGCTGTCGGCGAAGGTGTTCCGCACCTTCTACGCCTCGAACGCCGTAGAGAACGGGCTGAAGGAGAACAAGATCAAGCGCGACGATCCCGAGTACGTGAAGAAGCACGCCGCGCTGCTCGCCAACCTCAGGGCCGCCGAGGTGTGCAACCACAGGCGCACCATTCCCAAGAGCTGGGAATCATCTCTGAATAAGAAAAGGGACTCCCTCGATGCGCTGAAGCTCAAGGCCAGGAAGGCCGAGGAGAAGCTGAAGGAGAAAGATAGGGTCGGCGAAGCGACGTTCAGGGTGAGGCTCAAGGCGCTGGAGGAGAAGCTGAAGAAACAGCGCGATAAACTCGAATCACTCCAGCAACAGCTCTCCGAGAAGGGAGTCGAAGGTATGAAGACAGATGCCTTGGCAAAGCGAGTCACGGCTCAGCGGGAGGCAGTCAGTAGGATCGAAAAGCGCATCAGAGATCTAAACTCCACACAGACACCGAAATCAAAGAATCTGAAGGCACAGATAGAAAAGATGCGTCAGCGCAACAGGGAGGCTGTCGACAAACTCAGTCTCCAGATCGAGGCACAGCGGGCGACGCGCGACTACAACCTCGGGACCTCGCTGAAGAGCTACATCGACCCTCGTATATACTACAGATGGGGCAGGCGCATCGACTTCGACTGGAAGAAGTACTATCCCTCAACACTGCAGAAAAAGTTCAGCTGGATCGAGTCGAATCCAGCGTCGTGACGAAGCCGATCTCTTTCAGTCGTTTATCTTAAATCGTGAACGACTCATTCATACGCGAGGCTTGGGTTTTGAAGAACCTAGTCAAACACAAGCTACACTCCTGTGAGCCTTGCGTGGGCACGTGGATCAGCATCGGCCATCCAGACGTTTCGATGTACCTGGCCGACCTGGGCTTCGACTGGCTGGTGTGCGACATGGAGCACGGCCCCTTCGGCCCCGAGACGTACCACTTCATGGTCCAGGCGATGCTCTACAACCGGGCGAACTGCATGCCCATGGCACGAGTTCCCTGGAACGACCTCATCTGGATAAAGAAGGTGCTCGACGCTGGCGCCACGGGGCTGGTAATTCCACGTGTCGACACCGCAGACATGGCAAAGGAGGTCGTCCGACTGATGAAGTACCCGCCCATGGGAGAGAGGGGTGCCGGACCAAGGCTAGCGGCCTTCCGAGACCCGGACTACTTCGCCACAGCCAACGAGGAGACCCTGGTCGTCGTCATGATCGAGACGCTGCGGGCGGTCCAGAACATCGACGAGATCTTCTCAGTCGAGGGTGTGGATGCCTGCTTCGTCGGCCCGTCGGACCTGTCGCTGGACATGGGCATCCACCGCCAGTACACCAACCCCGACTTCGTCGCGACACTCGACCGAATCGTGGAGGCTGGCCAGGAGCACGGCGTGGCTCCAGGCATGCACTGTACCACGGGGCCGGGCCCGACGAACATCAACGACGCCATCGACCGGGGCTTCCTGTTCTGCGCCATCGACAGCGACGTCTCCTTCCTGCGATCGGCCGCGTCCGACGCGCTCAGGGGCATAGTCGGCTGGAAACACACGGAGGCGGCGGAAGAATCGGAGCTCTGAGGGGTTCATCCGAGTATCTTTTTCCCGTTCGTTCTCTCCCTCAAAGGCCGCATTTACGTTGAAAAATTGAAAAGAGTGGGCGCTTCCATAATCTAATATTAAGGACGTTTTCCCTCATTTAGCCGATGGATTCCGTCACGAGTTCGGATGTTAAGGAAGAGGCGAGGAGGCTGGGGTTCTCCCTGGTGGGCATCGCCGCCGCCGAGGGGCTCAAGAACCTGCCGAGCGGCGACGTGAGCGGCGTCCTGACGCTGAACAGGATCGCCGACGAGCTTCCCACGGCGAGGTCGGCAATCATATTGGGATATCACGCGTTCGATCCGGCGCTCAACCTCGCCGTAGACGCGCGGCTAGTGGGATCACAGAGACCCGAGGGGCGCAGCGAATGGCATCAGCTCTACGCCGAGATCGTCAAGACGAAGGCATGGCAGATGGTGAACTACCTCATTGAAAGAGGATTCGACGCGATCCCCTCCCTCAGCATAGCGTTAAAGCCGGCGGCAGTAATAGCCGGTCTCGGCTGCCGTGGCAAGAACACGCTGCTCGTGACCCCTGAGTACGGATCGAAGGTCAGGTTTGTGGCGGTCCTCACATCGGCTAAGCTTGAGCCCGATGAGCCGTTTGCTAAGGATCTATGCAACGATTGCAAGCGATGCATTGACGCGTGCCCGACGGGAGCCCTGAAGCCTCATGAGATCGATATCAGAAGGTGCCTGACCTACGCTGCTGAAAGCCCCGGCTCCGCGGATGTCGAGGAGGACGTGAGGGCGCTCGAGAGGAAGCTGATCAGGAGACCGACTCCTGGCAGCTACATCGAATGCACGATATGCATCGAAGCATGTCCAATCGGTAGAAAGAAAAGGTGAAGAGGATGCAGGGCGAGCGGCTGAATTGTTATATTCCTATCATCGTTCAGAGAAATCATTCGATGCTATCAGGAATCGACCTCTGGTTTCCTGCCGATGAGCAGGACGTACCCGATGCCCCCCTTTCGGACGAAGTCGATCACCTGCGCGAACTGCTCGTCGTCCTTGATGTTCATGGCCATTGGTAGAATGGATGCGTTCAGTTCGGCCCCTACGTCTTTCGTGAAGTCGATCACCTCGATGTCCTCAAGGCCAGCTTTCATCATCATGCCCTTGTAGTCCTCGACCCCGACGGCGCCGCCTATGCAGGCGCAGTACAGCCCGCTGTCGCTCCTCATGGCCGTGGGCATCTCGGAAAAGCTCACGACGTCGTGCATGATGACCCTCCCGCCGGGCTTCAGCACCCTCACCTTCTCCTCGATGGCCCGTTGCTTGTCGGGCACTAAACACACGACGCACTCGCTCAGGACGGCGTCGAAGGTCCCGTCGTCGAAGGGCAGGTTCTCGGCGTCGCCGAGTCTGAACTCGGCCACCTTTCCCAAGCCTGCCTGTCTGGCCTTCTGCTTCGCCAGAGAGATGGCCTCCTCGGAGAAGTCGAGTCCGACCGCCATACCGGTGGGGGCCACTTTCTCCGCGATCAGGAGCACTGTCTCGCCGGAGCCTGATCCCACATCCAGAACCTTCATGCCGTCACGAGGTGCGAGCTCATCCATCATCCGTCTGTGCGCCGAGCTCGGGCTGGCCGCGTCGCGCCTGGAATCCCCGCAGGACTCGCACGTTGTTCGGGCGCTTTCCACTTCAGGGGGCTGGCAGCAGCCAGTTCCGCTGCTCCATCGTTCGCCGTAGGCCTTCCTCACGGTATCCTTGATCCGCTTGGCGTGCTTATCTTCCATACGATCCCTCTACATTATTCTACTTTTTTTTATTAGTAGAAAACTATTTAAGGATTCCCTCACCCTCTCTACTAAGAGAATGTTAGAATCAAGAAATGTTGGGGACCTTCAAGACGTGGCCAAGGCCGATGTCCTGTCTGAACTTGTCTCCCTCGGGCTTACTAGCTACGAAGCCTCCACCTTCTACGCCATCGTAACGAGCCCGGGCCGGACGGCCACGGAGCTGTGCAAGGAGACCGGCATCCCCGACTCGAAGATCTATCACACGCTCGGCGGGCTCGATCGTAGGGGGATGATCGAGGTCCAGAGGGGGCGCCCGAAGCTCTTCAGGGCTCTGCGGCCGACGGATGCTATGGAGAACCTGAGGAGGGTGCTCGACGAGGAGCATGATCGGCGGCTGGGCGTGCTGGAGGGGCTGACTGCGAAGCTGTCGGCGCTGCACGAAGGCGTGGAGGGCGGAGAAGAGCTGGAGCTCGCCTACATCATACGCGGCATAAGAGGGATTATCAGCAAGATGAACACTACCATCCGCAACGCGCGCCAAAGCCTCCTAATGTTCATTCCGGACACGGAGATATGGGGCGAGATCGAGAATGCCGTCGTCGAGGCTGCTGACCGCAACGTCAGAGTCGACTTGGCCTTGGCCAAGGGCGTCGAGCTGAAGCCCTCCCTCCATCACTTCGGGTCATTCAGGGAACTCGACTGCGAATGCTGCATCCTCTTGGCCGATGGGCGCACGCTGCTCAACGTAACGGATTGGAGTCCCAAGAGGGCCACGGCGCTCCTGACGCAGGAGCCGAACCTGATCAGGTTCACCCGCGAGTACTATAACAACCCGACCTGCTGCCCCTCCATGGCATCCAGGACATCGTAGTTCACTCGGCGAGAAGGGAACGGAGATCACCTTCAGATGGGTTCGCTCGTTGTGTTCGAGGTCAGTTTATTAAGCGTACTGACGCACGTTTTGAATGTGAGGTGAGTCCACTTTGTGCCCCCGTGACCCGACCGAAAGGCTGCGTGAACTCCTGAAGACGGGAGAGGGCGTCCGGGCGGGGGCCGCAGTTGCCATGTTGCTCAGGCGCGACGTAAATGATCTGCACGTGCTCCTGGTTAAGAGGGCGGTGAATCCCTCTGATCCATGGTCCGGAGACATCGCGCTGCCTGGCGGCAGGCCGCACCCGGAGGACAGAAACCTCAGGGATACCGCGATCAGGGAGACCATGGAGGAGACCGGCATCGACATTCGCGGCTGCGATCTCCTCGGCACGCTGAACGCCGTGAACTCGAACGTCGATCCCGTCATGGTCGTCCTGCCCTTCGTGGCGGTGTGCGACGAGGCCCCGAAGATCACGCTCAGCGGTGAGCTCTGCTCCTATTTCTGGGTCCCCATCGGGCAGCTAAGGCGCTCCAAGGGCGTGACAATGGTCCGCCATCGTGAGGTGCCCTCCTACTTCGTGAACGGCGAGGTCGTCTGGGGTCTGACGTACCGTATGCTCGAGAACTTGCTTGAGCTGATGGACGGATCGTCGAATAGCTAGGTGCCGATCAGTCAAGCATCTTCAGCAGGGACCCCGCGATATCGCCGGGCTATTCACCCACAGCCACTCCTGCCCCCTTCAGCGCATCGATCTTGCTCTGTGCGGTCCCCGTGTTCCCCTGGATGATAGCGCCGGCGTGGCCCATCCGCTTCCCCGGAATGGCGGTCCTGCCCGCGATGTATGCGGCGACGGGCTTCGTCAGGCCGCCCTCGGCGATGAACTCGGCGGCCCTCTCCTCCGCGTCTCCGCCGATCTCGCCTATCAGCGCGACGGCCCTCGTGCCCTCGTCGTCCTGGAACCACCTCAGGAGATCGATGAAGTCTAGGCCGACGACCGGATCCCCGCCGATGCCTACACAGGTCGATTCCCCGAGGCCGCTCCGAGTCATGTGTGAGGCGATCTCGTAGAACAGCGTGCCGCTCCTCGAAACGACGCCGACCGCGCCCCTTCGAAAGACCTGTACCGGCATGATGCCCAGCTTGCACTCGTCCACCTTGATGGCGCCCGGACAGTTCGGCCCGATGATGGTGGCACCCTCTTGCCTCGCCCTCGCAACGATCTCGATGGTGTCCCTGACGGGTATGCCCTCGGTGATGATAACTATCGGATCGAGCGTCGCCTCTATGGCCTCCAGCGCCGCGTCCATTGCGAACGGCGCCGGTACGAAGATTATCGACGCGTCGATCTCGTGTTTGCTTTGCGCTTCCACGATGGTGTCGTAGACGGGCACTCCCTCGACCGTCTCGCTCCCTCTGCCGGGCGTGACGCCCGCGACGATCCTCGTACCGTAGTCGAGCATCAGCCGGGTGTGGAACCGTCCCTGTGAGCCCGTGATTCCCTGGACCACCACGCGAGTGTTCCTGTCGACGAGCTTCGCCATCGTCACTTCCCTCCAGCAAGGCCGACGACCCTCTCGGCGGACTCCTCCATGGTGTCGAAGACATCAACGCCGGCCTCCTCGAGGATCCTCCTACCCTCCTCCTCGTTCGTGCCCACGAGGCGTACGATGACGGGTTTTCGGGAGCCCGTCCACCCGAGAGCCTCGACGATCCCCCTCGCGGTGTCGTCGCAGCGCGTGATCCCCCCGAGGATGTTGACGAACAGGGCGTCGATTCGCGGGTCGGAGAGCAGGAAGAGTGCGGCCGCTCCGATCCTCTCCGTCGGCGCGCCGCCGCCGAGGTCGAGGAAGTCGCCAGGTCTGCCACCGTAGAGCATGACGGTGTCGAGGGTCGCCATGGTCAGCCCCGCGCCATTGCCGATGATCCCGATGTTTCCGTCCATCTCGACGTAGGCGAAGCCGAGCCTACGGGCCTCCAGTTCCCTCGGCGAGAACTCGTCGAACTCGCCCTCCTGATACCTCTCCACGAGGTCATGATGGCGGTACAGCGCGTTCGCGTCGATGTTTAGGCGGGCGTCCGCCGCGACGAATCCGTCCTTGGTCAGGGCGAGGGGGTTGATCTCTGTCAGCTCCGCGTCCGAGTCGACGGCCACCCTGTAGAGCTTCAGGATGATCTCCGCCAGCTCTGTCATCCTCTGGCCGGCGAACCCAAGTTGTCCGGCGATCCGACGCGCGTGGTATATCCGCAACCCAAGCACCGGATCGATCGCGTACCTGACGATCTTCTCAGGGGAAGTGACCGCGACCTCCTCGATGTCCATGCCGCCCTCCGACGATGCAAGCGCGACATACGACCGGTTCCGCCTGTCTACGACGAAGCCCACGTAGAGCTCGTCCTCGATCACCAGCTTCTCCTCCACGAGCACCCTCTTGACTTTCACTCCCTTGATCGTGCTGCCGATGAGACTACGGGCGACGTCCGCCGCCTCATCAGGATCGTCCGCGAAGAGAATGCCGCCCGCCTTCCCGCGTCCGCCGACGGGCAGCTGGGCTTTTACGGCGACACTGCCTCCGACACGCTCGGCTGCGGCCCTCGCCTCCTGCGTGGAGGCGACCACGCCGCCATCGGGTGTCGGTATACGGTACTGCCTTAGGACCTCCTTGGCGCCGTACTCGAGTATCTTCAATCGACCAACCGCCGGACTGCAGAATACTCCAGAAATGAGTTTTATAAAGGTGAGTTCTTCACGCCGTGCTGACGTTCCAGGATGCGTTGATCGCTCTCGAAATGCCTATCAATCGATGGCGCATCGTAACTCTTGGGGGCCTCGTTGAACTACAAGGAACTAGTGAAGGGCGTTCGGATCCCCGTCCTAGGACTTGGTACATGGGGGATCGGGGGCAGGGGGTCGCCGGACGCCTCGCGCGACAAGACCGAGGTCTCCGTCCTCAGGGCCGGCATCGAGATGGGGGTGACCCACATCGACACCGCCGAGATGTACGGCGCTGGCCACTGCGAGGAGGTCGTCGGCGAGGCAATCAAGCCATACGAGCGCGGGGACCTCTTCATCACCTCTAAGGTCTGGAGCAACCACCTCAGGTATACCGACCTACTCGCCTCCATGGAGGAGAGCCTAAGGCGCCTGCGCCTCGACTACGTCGACCTGTACCTGATCCACTGGCCCAACCCCGCCGTACCGCTTCAGGAGACTATGAGGGCACTGGAGCACTGCGCCGCAGAAGGGCAAACCTGTTTCATCGGTGTCAGCAACTTCTCGTCGTCGCTCCTGGCGGAGGCTCAATCCTACATGAAGGATCATCGCCTCGTCGCCGACCAGGTCGAGTACAGCCTCATGGAGCAGAGGCCGAGGAGGGATCAGCTGTCCTATTGTCAGGAGAACGACGTGACGCTCATCGCGTACACGCCCCTCGCCAAGGGCAGGCTCGCCGAGCACGGGCACGCCATCCTCGACGAGATGGCACAGAAGTACGGTAAGACGCCGGCCCAGGTGTCGTTGAACTGGCTGATCTCTCAGGATAAGGTCATCGCAATCCCGAAGGCGTCTAATATCAAGCATCTCAGGGACAACCTGGGCGCAGTCGGCTGGAGGCTCGGCCAGGAGGACTTCGAGCGGCTCACGGGCGCCTTCGGCAAATGATTTACCATGACGTTCCTTTGGATCCTGCTATGCCTATTTAGGAAGTTCTGGATCATTCTCACGATGTTGGCCTTCACCGTCGTCATCGTCACAGTTGTGTTCCTGAACCAGCAGTCGCAGCCACCCTCGACGGTCCTCGTGGGGTCGATGTTCGTGAGCGACGCCGGGAGGTCCCACGGGGGGTTCGAGTACAACGCCGAATGGAACGCCACTCTCTCCATCCGGGGCGCCTCGGGCACGTGAAGCTGGAGGAGCTCGCCTCCCTGTCGAAGCCGTCTTTGGATCAGCCCCTGCGCTACGTTGGGTTCCACCGTTCTCTCACGTTCAAGGCGGATGACAGCATCGTCAGGGTCATAGAGACGATGATAGAGGAGGAGGCCGATCACGCCTTCGTCGTCGACGACTATAATCACCTCACGAGGATCATATCGAGCATCGGCATCGTCCGCCTCATGCTCCGCTATTATGCACGCTATTGATCAAATTAAGATCCAGCAGACGGGAAGATGAACTGAAGTTGTCTCCTGGTTGCTATGATTTCGCGTAGTCGCACATTTGCCTGAGTGGACATTCAGAACATTTCGGCGACTGAGCCCTGCACGTGTACTTGGCCAGGAGCCAGAACAAGCCACCAGCTCTGTCATCCTCATCCCGGGGGACGAAGCGCTTGATGGCCCCCTGGATCTCGGCGTACTTGGCGTCCTTCCCGACGAGGCCCAGCCTCTTCGCGATCCTGTCCATGTGCGTGTCGACGACGAAGACCTCATGATATCCGTGGATGTTCGAAAGAAGCACGTCCGCCGTCTTGTCGCCGACGCCGGGCAGCTCCATGAGCCTCCTCTTGGCCTCTTCTATGGGCAAGGACAGGATGGTGGTAAGATCACCGTTGAGCTTTTCGAGGACGGCCTCGGAAAGCTCCTTGATCTTCTTCGATTTGACGTTGTAAAGCCCTCCACTTCTGATGGCTTCCTTTATATTATTTACGTCCGCCTTGGCAAGAGTTTCGGGTTTGACCTCGAACCTTGTGGCCAGCCCGCGGTAAGCCCTGACGCAGTTCGTCTCGCTCGTGTTCTGGGATAGCACCGTTATTATCAGGTTCTTGAACGGGTCAGCGGATACGTCCTTCGGGTACTCTACGGGCCACCAGTATTTGCCGTACTTCTCCTCAAGTACCCTGATCATTCCAGCGTCCATTGCCTTCATGCGATGCCTCTCCGTTATGGTGGTGTCTCTGAACCAATAAAAGCGATTTCGTCCGTCGTTTAATGATTAGAAATTGATTTCGCAATGTTTTATGGTACATAGTTGCAACGAAAAAGTTCAACCGAAGTCAAGGGATCAGCTACGAGCATATCGATCGGTCAATAGCCCTTTTTCTTGTCGACCAGGTTGATCAGGGGCTTGCCTTCGATGTACCTCCTCAGGTTCTTCCTGAAGATGGGGGTTGCCCTCTGGTCGTAGTGGGGTGTGGTGCCGGCCACGTGGGGCGTCATGATCACGTTCTCCATCTTCCACAGCTCTGAGTCCGAGGGGAGGGGTTCGGTCTCGAAGACGTCCAGCGCAGCGCCGGCGATTCGCCCCTCTCTCAATGTCTCTATCAGTTCTTCCTCTTTGACGAGTCCTCCTCGGGATATGTTTACGAGGACGGCTGTCCTCTTCATGCTTTTGAGTTCTCTCTCCCCGATCATGCCCCTCGTCGTTGGCGTAAGCGGCACCGCGAGCACGACGTAGTCGGACCTGCGCAGCAGTGAGGGCAGCTTTTCTGGCGAGAGGATCTCGTCGACATGCGGTGTCTGAACGTCCCTGGCATCCAGGCCCAGGACCTTCATGTCGAAGCACTTGGCCCTGGCGATCTTGGAGCCGATTTCCCCGAGGCCCACGATCCCGATCGTCTTCCTCCAGACCTCGTCCGTCTCGTACCTGCTCCACCTCGCCTCGCGCTGGCTGCCGATGAACATGTGGAGCCGGCGGCTCCAGGCGAGTATCAGGCACATCGCGTGCTCGGAGACCTGGGTTCCGTGGATCCCCCGGGCGTTCGTGAGCAGCACGTCGCTCCTCACCAGCTCCGGGAACAGGAATGGGTCTATGCCGGCCCGTTGGCTGTGTATCCACCTGAGATTTTCCGCCGCTATGAAGATGTCCCGGTCGAACAGGCCCGCGTAGAGGACCTCGACACCCCTGATCGCGTCGATGAGCTTCTCCTTCTCCGTACATTTCTCCACGTTGACTTTAGGAGAGACCGAACGGATCTGCTTCAAGTATTTCTCTGGCAGGTCGAACGAGACCAGGACCCTCAATCTCTCCGAGTTCACGTTTGTTCACCCAGCGGGCGTTCGCATTCGGTTGATTATACGACGAACACCTCGCGGGGGGTCTTGTGCAGCCTGACAGCTCCGGAGTCGGTGACGAGGAAGTTGTCGCAGCAGAAGGCGTAGGCGTCCTTCGTCAGCGTGATCGGGTGTATCGTGACGTTCATGTCCTTCTTTATCGTCATCGTCTCCTCTGGACGTATGCCCGGGCGCTCGACGAGGTCGTACCCCTGGCCGTGCGCGTGTATCCGTCCCTCGGGCGGGTACCCCATCGTGGCGAGCATCCTGTTGTGGGCGTCGAAGATCTCCTTCGGATGCGCGCCCGGCCTGATGAGTTCGGCGTTCCGGTCCTGCACCTCGACCGCGTCGCGCCACGTCTTCAGCAGCGGCTTGGGTGCCTCGCCTATGCAGACCGTTCTGCCGATCTCGCCGTAGAAGCCGCCGGGCCCGTTGACCTCGATCATGATGCAGACCTGATCGCCGTACTGCAGTGTGCGGTTCTGGAAGAACGTGCGGACCTGCCCCGCGGGCTTCCCCGCCGGCGCGGACCCCAGGCTGATCAGGTGCTCCTCGCTTCCCAGGTTGGTCGATATCCACTGTATCATCGACCTGATCTCGTACTCCCTCACGCCGGGGCGGATGTACGCCAGCGTTGCCCCCCACACCTTGTCGTGCAGTTCGATGGTCTTTCTTATCAGCCTAATCTCCTCCGCGCTCTTCACCGCCTTGATCTCGTCGACCATGTTCGTCGCGTCGCATATGTCGACGCCGTGCATTTTCTCCCGGATGTGCTCGTAGAAGGCGGCGGACATCGACGCCTTCCCGACGAAGCCGACCGACTTCGCCTCCTGCTCCCCGAGAGCCTTCACGACCGCCTCAGCGTCCATCGTGTTTGTGAAGTTGAGCGTGGTCAGGTAGGGGAGGGCGATCCTCCTCTTGACTCCGTAGAGGGCCCATTCCGGCGGCGTCGTGGGCAGCGGCTGGCCCCCGTGGGAGATCATCGTGATCTCATCGTCGAGTGGGAAGATCACTGACATCGGGTAGCCGTTCTCGGCCGGGATGTCGGTGAAATAGCGCACGTACCCGCCGAGGTACAGGTTGCTGTTCTGCATGACTAGGCAATCCAAACCCTCCTTTGCCATCGCTGCCCTGACGGCCTTCCAGCGCCTCTCAAGCTCATTCTTGGAAATGGGCTCCCTGAGCCTCTCCTTCCTCAGATCCTCAGCCATTTTTTCATCAAATACATTTATTCCGTTATATGTATAAGTTCGTAGGGGCTCAGGTCGTCTGTCTAAATAAGGCTCTTCAAAAGTGAAGGAAGATGGATAGGCCTTCTATGATGATCACGTGAACGAGAGATACAGCCATCAGCTCGATGACGGCGTGCAAATCGACGAGCCACGTCGTTTCATGCCTTGTTTTTTCCTCTTCGCGCGATAACACCTCAAACCGGATCAGGTCCCTGATTGATGCATTCTCTTTGATCCCCGATACATCTGCGAGATCTCCTTCCAGTTCGCCGAGCTTTTTGTCCTTCGATCGGGCCAGCAGGTTGTGGAAAAGGTAGTTGGGAAGGACGGCGGCGGGGATCAGCTCCGCGAAGGAGCCGACGACCGGAGCCAGCGGCAGAACCTCCATCCAGAGGCTCATTGCGATTCCCGTCGAAACCACGAGCGTCGCGGTGTTCAAGATTATCAGATTTTTTAGCGACCTGAAACACGATTTGCCTTTTCTCGTGACGCAGTTATCGGAGTACATCCTTGGGGACGAGAGCTTCCAAAAGGCCAGATTCAGGTTGATGGGCAACATCCCCATCAGCATCCCCCCGAGCAGGCAGCCCGCGATGCCCTGATAGATGTATCCGTACGCGGCCACTATTCGAGGCTGCTCGTAGACGGTGCCGATCGTCCACCAGCCCGACCCGAGGATGAACGAGTGATAGAAGCTGAAGGCAAGCCAGAAGGCCACGGGTATCCAGTAGACGGGATAGGTGACCTGCTTCAAAAGATCCTGCTGGGATGCGGTCCATGCGTCTGGCTCCATCATCAGGAGAGGTTTGACGGACGCTAGGGATCTCCTGAACAGGCGGAGCACGAGGAAGATCGCGATTCCGTTGAAAGTTCCGAAGACGGCCATGATGACCCATCGGGGCTGGGCGAAGTAGGGCTGTACATTACCAGTCGCGGCTGCGATCGCTAACCCGCCGAGGTACAGAGCCGCGTTTAAAGCAACGAAGAAAATCGGGTAGGGAAGCTTGGATTTGATAACAACGTTCTCGAGCCAGAATCCCATTTTCTTTCGCATGATAGTAAGTTTCACTGGATATATTTTTCTCGATTGAAATCGCTATTTTTCGTCCCAAGATACTACTGCACCAGTAACAGCCGAGAAGTGCTACGTGGCGACCTTTACTAGCTCCTGGCTTATACGCTTGGCGTTTGAGAGAAACTATTAACCCCATCATGGGTATTAAGGCAGATTGGGGTGGAAAATGGATAAGGCTCTATCGGATGTGAGGATCGTCGACCTTTCCCAGCATCTCGCCGGGCCATTCTGCACCATGCTGCTGGCCGACATGGGCGCCGAGGTCATCAAGCTCGAGCCTCCCTGGGGCGACGCGTCCCGAGCCAGCTCCCAGTATCCACGGCTGATGGGTCAGAGCACGTACTTCATGTTCCCGAATCGGAACAAGAAGAGCGTCGTCCTCAACCTCCGGTTGGATAAGGGAGTAAAGATCCTCAGGGAGCTCGTGAGGATCTCCGATGTCTTAGTGGAGAACTTCAGGCCCGGCGTGATGGAGAGGCTGGGTCTGGGGTACGATGCACTTTCCAGGGAAAACCCAGGTCTCATCTACGCCTCGATATCAGGGTTCGGGCAGTACGGGCCATACGTCAAAAGGCCGTCCTACGACATCATCAGCCAGGCCATGAGCGGCTGGATGTGGCTCAACAGTCGCGAGGTCAGAGGACTGAACAGCAAGCCCAGCTTTGTGCCGGTCTGCCTCGCCGGCAGCCCGGGCGACACGATCCCGGGCACCTTCTGCGCGCTGGGCATACTCGCCGCCCTCCACAGCAGGAAGGTCACGGGGAGGGGTCAGAGGATCGACGTGGCTCAGACCGACTCCCTGATGACGATATCCGGCCTAGCCCTCACACGATACCTGTTCTTAAAGACGCCCGCCGATGACAAGGCACGCCAAACGAGCACGGCGATCCACGGTGTCTACGAGGCTGATGATGGGTACATCGTCCTGCGGGCGACGGACGAGACGGATCTATCCACTCTGGCGGAGGTCGTCGGCGTGGAGCCTGAGGAGCTGGGCTCGAACTCGGGCATACTCATCGATTGGGTGAGGGGGAAGACGAGGCGGGAGATATCGGATCTGCTCGCCGAAAAGGTACCCTGCGCGCCCGTCCTGACCGATGAGGAGCTGGTCGAGGACCCGAACGTCAAGGAAAGGGCGATGATCGTGGAGAAACCCCATCCCCTGGGCTTCACGTACAGATCCGTGGCGACGGGAATCAAATTCTCCGAGACGCCTGTCTCGGTCGATGCCTTTCCCCCTGATCTTGGCGAACAAACCGAACAGGTACTTTCACTACTGGGCTATGGCGAAAGAGAGATGGATCTGCTCGAAGAAGAGAAGGTGATCGCCAGAAAGAGGGTCGGACGAAAAGAATCTGGATGAGAAGATATTAAGTGTTTGGAGGATGATCGGTGAGGCATGGACTTTCTTCACTACACCGACATGAGAGGATTCGTAAGGCGTTCCTCGTTGACATTCCCCGTGAACGTGCCTAGGTTCGTCCAGAAGGCCCACGGCAGGGGGGCGGACTGCTACGTCATGGACCTTGAGGACTCCGTACCGGAGGGAGAGAAGGCGCTCGCACGAACCCTCATCAAGGAGTCGATACCCACAGTTGGCAAGGGCGGAGCGGATGTGGCCGTCCGAATCAACCGACCCATGTCGCAGGCGGCAAGGGATCTGGAGGCCTCGATCTGGCCGGGCCTCACCTGCGTTTCGCTGCCCAAGGTCGAGTCAGCTGAGGAGGTGCGCGTCAGAGATGAGATCATCACGGAGCTGGAGCGCCGCAGAGGGTTGAGGGAGGGAAGCGTCCAGATCGCAGTGGCGGTCGAGACCGCCATGGGCGTGCTGAGGGCGTTCGAGATCGCTTCATCAAGCCCGAGGATAGTCACGATGGGCGTCGGGGCCGAGGACCTGACACGGGAGATGGGCGTACAGACCACCCGGGAAGGCCACGAGCTCTGGTACGCCCAGTCGAAGGTGCTGATTGACGCCTACGCGGCCGGCGTACATCCCATGGGCATCGTTGGCGTCGAGCCCTTCAGCTGGGAGGAGCCCGAGAAGATCTACGAGGCGGCCGTCTACTCACGGAAAATCGGCTTCAAGGGCGGAGGCTCCATCCACCCCGCGCCCATCCCGTACATCAACAGGGGGTTCTCCGTGCCCGAGGAGGAGGTGGCATACGCGAGGCGGGCCCTCGAGGCCTTCGACGAGGGAGTGAAAAGGGGTACGGCCTCGGTGGAGCTCGACGGCAGGATGGTCGACATCGCGACGGCGGAGCGGTGCAGGGCGATCCTGGAGCGCGCCGATTCCATCGCGAATTTCGAGGCTAGAAAGGCGGAGGCGCAAAGGGACCCGGAGGACCTCGAGGAACTATTAAAGGCAGCCATAAAAGAGGCCGAAAAAAGGGAGACGTAAACACCTAGAAAGGATGTTCGCGAACTAGGGGCATCGACATATTATTTTTCCGCGTATTTTTCCAGTGCTTCTTCATCGGGCTCGAGGCCGAGCCCGGGTTGCTCGGTCAACGTGACCCAGCCTTTATCCGGCTGAGGGGGATGTTTGTATATGGTGTCCCCCACCTTCCACATCAGGTAGTGGAACTCCACCCGCCAGCCGTTTGATGCGGCGGCCTGCAGGTGCATGTTGTGGTGCGGCCACCCACCCCCGTTGGCGATCAGGATGTTGAAGGCCTGTGCCAGGTGCGCAACCTTCAGGCCCTCGGTGTAGCCCCCGACGTAGCACACGTTGGGCTGAAGGATGTCGACCGAGCGGTGCAGCAACAGCTCCAGGTGGCGGAAGCGTGAGCCCTCGTTCTGGCCGGCCGCGATCGGCACCATCGTCCTCCTCCGCAGGTCCGCCAGGAGCCTCGCGTCGTTTCCGTAGACGGGTTCCTCGAACCAGGCGATGTCGTAGGGCTCGACCCTCTTCGCAAGCGCGAGGGCGTTCGTGTATGAGAAGAGGTAGTTGGCGTCGATCATGAGCTGGACGCCGTCCCCGATCGCCTCCCTAACTGACTTTACCCTGGCGGCGTCCCCAGCAGGGTCCTCAGCACCGTTTACCGCGACTACCATCTTCAGCTTGTCGTGGCCATCGCGAACGAATCGACAAGCCATCTCGACCAGTCCGTCGACGTCGAACTCCAGCAGGCCGAAGGTGATGTACGCCGGGACCTTCTTCCTGGCTCCGCCCAGAAGTCGCCAGACGGGCTCACCGTAGTGCTTTCCCTTGATGTCCCAGAGGGCGATGTCAACGGCACTAACGGCAGAGCTCCAGACTCCGGTCTGTCCACGGGGGTTGTGAACTAGGTACATCTGGTTCCAGAGGTTTTCAGTCTCCAGGGGGTTCTTCCCCTTCAGGAAGGGACCGAGCTCCCTATTGATGAACTCCCTGACTCCGAACCGCTGTAAAGATCCAGTCAGACCATACCCAGTTAAGCCCTCGTCCGTTTCTATGCGGACGAAGACGATAGGTCGATTTATTGTCCTTTCAAGGATAGGAACATCCACCGGTATCACGTGCGTGGTCGCCTGAACAGAATCGATCTTCATCGATCATATTTTCTTACTCAACCTATAAAAAATTGGTTTTATCGATGCGAGTCGCGAACATGGCTAATGTTCGCGACGCGGATACGGGTGGCGAAGCTATAAGGCTAAACTGGAGAACCGTGGAGAATCACCGGCTCCAGGAGCTCGCCATGGCGGCCTACTTCCCCGACGCTCAGCAGGTTAAGCTCCCGGAGTACCCCAGGGTGGAGGTGCAGGGCAACTACATCTACATCGTCCACGAGAACGGGAAGGAGGAGCTGTGGGGCAAAGAAAACAGAAAGTCTACATCTCTCGAGGCCGCTTGGGACATCGAGCCGAGCCTCAAGGCGATAAAGTATGGGGAGGGTCTACTTGAAGATGCTCAACGACTTCATGGATCAGGGGATACCAATAGAGCACCTGGACAACACAATCTCCCAGGGATATGGGGACATCAAGAAGCCGCTGAAGAGACTGTCCGAGGCGAAATCGTTTCCTTAGGCAGAGAAAAAGAATCAACGGACTCGTCAGATTTTATCAGTTTAGCGTAAAAAAGGGAGAAATCTTCAGTTTTATAGATTTTAGAATTGAGTTTTCAGCTCGGCTCCGCAATTCTTACAGAATCTGTTTTCGGGAGGATTCGCTGTTCCACACTTGCTGCAGTAAACGACATTTACCGTGGAAGCCATTGACGGCGGCGTTGGCGGAGGAGGGGCCATCGTAGTCGGGGGTCCCATCGAGAAGAAGGCTTTCACGTTCGGCCGCCATAGGTACCATATTATTAGCCCGTCTATGATCAGCGACAATATACCAGATGGTAGGCTCAAGAGGCTTCCTAACGCTCCGAGTATAGCCAGGACAAAGGCTATGTACCAAGACCACCTCTTCCCCGTCCAGAGCCCCCAAGCCACAATGAAGCCAAGAAGCGATAGCAATATCAAAATTGCTCCGATGAAAACCCCTATGCCAGCCAGCAACTCAGGAGGCATCGTTCCAGGCGGTATATACATCCCGATGAAGCCGCTGAAGGCTGCCACTGCTATACCGGCAACAAGAATCAGTAGAGCACCCATAACCTCTAGGATTACCAGAATTGTCATTCCTGTGGGTCTTATTTTTGACGACATGAAATAGATTATCTTTCATTGGAGATATAAAACTAATGGGATAGATCATTTCCACTGGAGATATCTGATAGTCACCATCATTGGATTTTTCATGGAAGAACAAATCAAGTACTCTCAGATTCGTTTACGGTTTGATTGCGTACATAATGATGCCCATATAAACAAGAGAGCCTCTATTCGAAAATGGACATAGTTCGAAATCGGTCACGAAGCAATCGATGTCCCTGTAGCTGACGCTGGTCGATCCCGAGTGTCGACCTCTATGATGCCTTAGGCTATTCCCTCGAAGGACGCCCTGTGAGCCTGCGCCGATTCCTCCACGATCTTCCTTTCAGCCGTGTCGACACCCGCGGCCTTGTAGTAGTCTCGCTCCATGCCGACGTGGCGCTCGGAGACGATTATATCGATCCCATCGGGTGGCGAAGCTGTAAGACTAAACTCATAAAAATGGTCTCTTCGTTGGAGCGCTCCTTTTAGGCGCTTGTGCGATCATCGTGCCCACCTTCACGGCTGCCTCCACGAAGCCTTCGAGGTCCGCACGGGTCGTCCTGTGGTTGGTTATGCATACCCTCAGCGCCAGCTTTCCCTTGATCTTGGTCTCGCTGGCGGCTCCCGCCCCGCTGAACATCAGCTGCATCATCAGCCCCCTGTTAAGCTCGTCGAGAGCCTGCTCGGGGATTCCACGGCCTCGGTACCTGAAGCAGACGGTGTTCAGGGGCACGGGCGCCATGATCTCCAGCTCCTGTCTCGCCTCCACCAGCCGCGCGAGGTACTGGGCTTGGTCGATGTTCTGCTGCACGAGCCTGCCGTACTTCGCCGTTCCGTTCTCCTTGATCCCCATCCAGACCTTCAGGGCGCGGAAGCTGCGGCTCAGCTCGAGGCCGTAGTCGGCGAACTGCGGCGGGGTGTCCTTGCTCATCTGGAAGTAATCGGGCCTGTGGCTGAAGCTCCTGAACTGTTCTCTCTCGCTCCGGAATAGGACGCACCCGACGTCGTAGGGCATGTATATCCACTTGTGGAGGTCGAAGGCCAGGGAATCCGCCCGCTCCATCCCCTTGACGAGGTGCCTCGCCTTCGGAGCTATGGCGGCCCAGGCGCCGAAGGCACCGTCCACGTGGAACCATAGCTTCTCTTTGGCGCAGAGGTCGGCGAGGGCGTCGAGGTCGTCGAAGCTGCCCGTGTTCACCGTGCCGGCGTTCCCGACGACGCAGAAGGGCTGAAGTTCTGCCTCCCTGTCCCTCCTGATCGCCTCCATCAGAGCTGGAACCTTTATGCGGTAATCGTCGTCGACCGGTATCCTCCTGAGACCCTCGTTGCCGACCCCCAGGACCTCCGCGCACTTCTGGATGCACACGTGCATTTCCTCGGATCCGTAGAGGATCAGCCTCCGCGGCAGCGACTGCACGCCCTTCTCCCTCGCGACGTCGCCGCTCATGGTGTTCCGGGCCACGAGGAGGCCGAGGAGGTTCGCCATCGTGCCGCCGCTGACGAGGATGCCGCCGGCGTCCATCGGGTAGCCGAGCAGACCCTTCAGCCAGCCGAGGACCTGGAACTCCAGCATCGTCGAGGCGAGGGGGCCGCCGACGACGTTGACGTTGAGCCCGGAGGATAGCATGTCTGCCAGCATCCCGGATGGGGAGCCGGTTCCCACGACGAAGCCCCAGAACCTAGGGTGCTTGTTGAAGTTCGACTGGTTCCTGAGGAGGGTCTCGAGGAAGTCCCTGTAGGCACCTTTCAATCCCAACCCTTCCACGGGAGGCGGCTGCGTGAAGGCCGCCTTGACGTGATCGGGTACCGGCTGCATTATCGGCCGCTCCCGCACCTCCTCTAGGTGATCCATCATGTCGTCGAGCATCTCGTGCCCGAGGGCCCGAAGGCTCGCCCAATCCTCAGGGTCGAGGGTGATCTCTCCACGGTTTTCTGACATGAATTTCAGAACACATTGAGTGCAAGGATCTATTTAACCAAGAATTGCCATCAGCAAACGAACTCTCGCGAATAACTTCGATACAACAACCTTGAGGTTGCATCTTAACTCAGGTATCGTACCCATGTCCGTTTTCAGGTGCAAAGCTCTCTCCAGCAATAGTGTGGGCAGATGAAATGGATTATTAGGACTTAATTCTTCTTTGATTCTGGACGTGAAGGTGATCGCATGAGCATCGAGCTCCCTGAGGCAAACATCCTCGCGAAGCAGATGGACGAAGCGCTCAAGGGCAAGAAGGTCAGGTCGTACGCACTCAGGGACTACGAGAAGATGCAACGAATAGGGTTCATCAACAGGGAGCTCGGCGATTTCGATGGGCTCGTTGGCAGGACAATCGGGGGCGTTACATCCAGAGGGAACACCGTCATGGTGAAGCTGGATGGTGGGATGAACCTACTCCTCGCACCAGAGTACGGAGGCGTCGTCCTGTACCACGCCAGTGGGGAGAACGCACCCAAGTTCCACCTCAGGCTAGACTTCACCGACGGGAGCTTCCTCACGATCAGGATGACGAGCATGGGGGTCATACACGCTGTCAGAGAAGACGCACTGGGCGATGATTACATGTACAAGCGCGACTTCTCGGGCAAGCCTTCGCCTGGGAGCCCTGAGCTCACCCTCGAGCGCTTCACGGAGCTCCTGGTCAAGGGGACCCAGCTCAAGCCCCTCCTGGTGGGGAAGGACGCGGCCGTCGTCGGCCTGAGCAACAGCGCTTTTCAGGACATTCTCTACAGGGCGGGCATCCATCCCCGAAGAAAGGCGTCGGAGCTGAGCGCAGACGAGGTCCGAGCTATTCACGAAGCTATCGATGGGCTCGTAGAGGATCGGATGAGACTGGGGGGCAAGGACAAGTTCATCGACCTCCACGGGAGGAGAGGCCGATACACGCCCGTGATGGGTCCCAACATGAGGGACAGGAGCTGCCCGAGGTGCGGCACCAGGGTCGAGAAGATGCCCGTCGGGGGGAGGACAGGTCTACTACTGCCCCAAATGCCAGAAATAGAAGATAAAAAGACGGAATTGGCCACTTCAAAGGAGGAGCGATCTGCACGCACAGCATTTATAGTCGTACTGCCAGTCGTTCCGTGAGGAAGGGTCGATGAGCAGCAGCGCCATCAAGACGGAGGAAGACGTTATTCGCCTCCTGGGCGACAAGACGAAGTTCGAGAAGGAAGTCCTCGTCGCCACGTTCAAGATACCGGAAGGGAAGGTCAGCACGTACAAGAGGATAGCGGAAAAGGTCGGCAGGCCCCTCGCCTACCGAGCCGTCGGCAACGCCCTGCACAAGAACCCCCTCGCCCCCACAGTTCCCTGCCACAGGGTAGTCAAATCCGACGGCACCTTCGGAGGATCTTTGGAAGGGGCTGAATCGAGACGTAGGCGCCTCGAGAGGGAAGGGATCCCCGTGGAGAACGGCAGGGTAAAAATGCGCGGCGACATCCTATATTGAGGCACGGTCGAGTTCCAGAAATTTTATTGCGTGTTAACCGTTAATTATCATGAATAGTACAAGGTAGGGAGATCATGGTGTCGGAGAAATCCATCGCTGAGAAGTTGCTGATTAAGGATAACTATAGGGTCCTACTGATCAATGCGCCGGATAGTTATAGAACCCTCCTGGGCGAACTGCCCGCGAACGTTGACATTCTTCGAGAATCGGCGGGGCCGGTCGATCTCATTCAAGTATTCGTCACGTCGATGAAGGAGGCGGAGGAACGGCTGCCCCAGCTGAAATCCGTCCTGAAACCGAAGGGGCTCCTGTGGGTCACCTACCCGAAGGGCACGTCCAGGTTCAGGACGGACGTGAACAGGGACATCATCCGCAGCTTCTCGGCGACGATCGGGATGCAGGTCGTCGTCATGATATCGATAGACGACACCTGGTCAGCGATGAGACTGAAAATCGAATAGCCCCCTGATCTACCTCTCTAGAGTATTCAAGTCCATGAATTTGGTCCAGGGGGATTGGATTTGAACAATTCCAATAATATTGATTAGAGACCTAACAAGATTAAGAGGAAGATAGGCAATGGATGAGAAGGCACTCAGGGAGATAATGCTGCGGAGGGGAAGCACCGAAAAACAGATCGTCAAAGCCACGGGGATGGTCAAAGAGTTTGAAGAGTGGCTCGCTAAGCGGGGGAAAGAGCTCGAATCGACGAAGGTGGAGAGCCTCAAAGAATACATCGATCTACTCATATCAAAGGGCCGTAACACAGACGAGAGACTCCGAGCACTGACAAGATACTATTATGCCACAAGGAGGAACGACCTCTACTACTACCTAGCCGTAACGCTGGGTGGCGCGGGCGTCTACGACAGCATCGCGGAGAACCTCGAATCCATCGCGGGGAAGCACAAGCGAGAAGCCGTCTTTGAGGGCTTTCGGAGTCCACCCCTCGGCTCATCGCCCGATCTCTACCCTCCCTGCACTCGAGAGTTGTTGAAGAGGCTTTCCGCCAATCTGTCGACCGAGAAGGTTCGGGAGGCGTTGACGGGCAACCACCACAGGATACCCGTCTCCGCCTTCGCCGAGAAGAAGAGGCGATTCGAGGCCGCTGAGACCATCGACGATTACCTCGTCGGTGAGCACCGCCTCCTCGTTGAGGTGCTGGAACAGGCGATGAGGGAGGGCAGACCATGGTACGAGCAGGAGATCACCCCTGAGGTCCTCGAGTTCGTTAAGGGAGACCAGACCATACAGAACGGCGTCCGAACCGGCGACATCATCAAGGTCAGCAAGATACCCTTCGACCCTCAGAGGTGGTTGAACGAGAAGGACCCCAGGAAGAGGAGATACTACGCGTGCCACTGCCAGCTCGCAAGGGCCGCGATGCTCGACGGGAACGCCGAGGCGCTCAAGGACTTCTGCTACTGCAGCGCGGGCTACGAGAAACTGCCCTGGGACGTCGTCTTCGGGGAGCCCGTGGAGGTGAAGGTCCTGGAGAGCGTCCTCGGAGGAGACGACAGGTGCCGCTTCTCCATCAAGATACCGAAGGGCAAGATGAAGTGGGCCCATTCAGAACTTGCAGAAGATCGAAATACACCGCGTTTCGCGTAGTGCGAAGGGTGAGATTCAAATATCCTCCAAATGGAGATCTCTCCCGATTTCCCCTTTTTTTAATACTTTAACACTGACTTAACCATTGCAACTCAATGGTATAGTTAATCCCCTTATACAGGTCGATCAGCCGTGTAGAATTAAGGTTGAAAGCAAGAATACCCATGATCCATCGTGTATATCTCTCTATGTTGATTCAGGGAAATACCAGACATCCGCCTTCAAAGAGGGGTTAAGAATAGGATCCGAGTGGTCAGATCTTTCCGAGGTACTTGAGGAGCGCCTCGATCTCAGCCTTCTGATAGTCAGCCCCTTGAGCCTGGGGCGGCGCCATCGCGTCCGACTTGATGAGGCCCATGAGCTTCATAGCGTACTTGTGGGCCCACTGCCAGTTCTCATAGAAGCCGGCGTCGTTCCAGGGGAGGAACTTTTCGTACCACAGCATCCTCGCCTCCCTGATCTTATCGGCCTTCACCAGCCTGAGCAGCTCCACGTTCTCCTTGGGTAAGACGGCGGCTGTCGCCGTCATTATCCCCTGGCAGCCAAGAAGGAGGTAGCGGAGCGTCCAGGTGTCAGCTCCACAGAATCTTAATAGCCTGTCGCCAGTGGATGCCGTGAGCTGCCTGAGGATCTCGCAGCCGTGGTAGCCGTACTTCATGTGCTTGACAAGCCCCTCATCGACGAGGCGTTTAATGACATCCGGGTGGATCAGATCGTCGTCACGGGCATAGGGGAGGAGGGCTATATCCGCGGCCTCTGCTTGAGCCTTGAAGTGCCTGTATGTCTCCTCGACCGTGTACCTCCTGAACGCCATGGGGTTAAAGGAGAGTATTGCGTCCGCGCCCAGATCCGCAGCCTCTTTAACAAGGTTGACAGCGGCGCCAGTTCCCATGGCGGGGCACCCAACAATAAGGGGGCCCCTTCCGTTTACGTGGTCCACAGCCACCTCAACGACCTTCGTCCAGTCCTTACCCGATATCAGGTAGCCCTCGCCTATGCCGGCTAAGACGCCAACCCCATCGCAACCGTTCTCGAACTGGTAGTCGATGACTTTCTCCAGATCTTCGATGTCCACGCCACCCTTCTTATTGAGTGGCGTGGGAATAAGGGAGACAACTCCGCCGAGAGACTTCAAATCTACACCGAAACTACGAGGCTTTTCTCCTTCTATAAAATGCTTGTGAAGCTGCACCAGTTTGGAGGAAAATACCCAGGCGATCACGAACAGCCAAAGATTTTAAGAGACGGAGTTTCACATCTTTCGGGCCATAACTCGAGGTTAATGTATTGGATAGTTTAAAAGAGGAGCTCAATGCGTACGCGAGAAGTCTTGGAATTGACATCTTCGGCGTATCCGATCAGTCGTCAGCGAGGGACTTCATACGCATCCAGGGAGGTGAGCATATCGGCGGATTCCCCCGAGCCATCCCCCTCGGCATCGGTCTGGTGGATGACGTAGTCGACGAGCTATACCGCCACGAGGACTCGGTCGTGATCGGCACCTACCGCGGTCTCTACAATGCGGTAAACGCGGCGCTGGACAGGGCCGCGCTCATGGTCGCGAAGAGGGTCCAAGATTCGGGCTATAGGGCTTATCCTATACCAGCATCGCAGATAGTGAACGCGAGAAAGCTTGAGGGCGCCTTCTCCCACAAGCTAGCCGCCCACCTTGCTGGACTCGGATGGATAGGGAAGAGCTGCCTGCTGATCACGCCTGAACACGGGCCAAGGGTGAGGCTCGCGACGGTTCTCACGGGCGCCCCCCTCGAGGCTGGAAGCCCCATTGCTAACGGATGTGGCAACTGTTGTAGATGCGTCGACATCTGTCCGGTCAAGGCCTTCACTGGGGTGCCCTTCGACCCCTCAGAGCCGAGGGACGTAAGGTTCAGGGCGAGCCTGTGCGACGAGTACACCGAGCGAAGAAGCCACACATACGGGGATGTCAACTGTGGCCTCTGTGTACACGTTTGTCCCTACGGCAGAAAAAGACAGAACAAATAAACAAATATAAATTTATTAAAAAACTATGCTTCCTTTACCTGATTTTTATGGATAAACCGCGAGCACACAAGTCGCACGCGTGGTTATTTGGTTTAGCTTACTGTTGATGCGGAGGGTAGGTTCGAACCCACAATGATCGGGAGATATCCCCACAAACGGCACGAAAGAACTGATCTTCAAATTCGTCTGGTAGATGAAAAAGCAAGGATTCGCCGAGCCGACGATGGAGGGCCTTTGCTTCGATCTCGACTCTCCAGAAAGCGGCTGTTCTCAGAGCTGGATTATTACCTTATCCGCCCTTTTCCCCGTCATGACGTCTATGTCGATGCGACCAATGTTTATGCGGCTGACCGAGTGTGGTATGACTTGATTCTCCATGATCGCCTCAGGGTGATCGTCGAGCTGCCTGATCATGACCCTGAGGGCGTGCTCATTCTCCGCAAGGTCTTTGACGAAGCTGACCCTACCTCTGAACTGGGTGGTTCTGTAGAGGTGATCACAGCTGCCCTGCTGGTAGCCATTGTCCAGGAGGGCTTGACCCTGGACCACGGGGTTCGCCCTCAGTATCTCAACCTTTTTACCTTCTCTGGCGCAGTGGAAGTAGACGCAGCCATTCTCCTCATCGAAGCCGTGGCTGAGAGTGGCCAAGTATGGTTCGTCGTGGAGGCTCATCGCGACGGTGATGTGCTTTGCCTCCTTGAGTATAGCTCTGATGCCTTCAGGTTCGGCAATCTCCTTGTCTTTACGCCTCATAGGGTGCATAATCTTGATCCCTTCATCTTGACTAACTTCGGACTAGGATCTTAACCCACGTAGCAAATAAAATATTAAACAACAGCAAACATCTCGCGCTTTTCGGTTGAAGCCTTGCTGCTAGAGCATTAACAGCCCACACGTGAAGTGATCAATTTGCTGGATGATGGGAGCCAGTACAGGATAACCCAAAAAGTGTGAAAGGTTATTAAAAAGTGCGGAGGGTGGGACTCGAACCCACGAATCCCTTCGGAACAGGCACTTCAGGCCTGCGCCTTTGACCTGGCTTGGCAACCGATCCTCCATGGATTAAGAGTAAGGGTTTAATTTATATTTGCCCAATTGGTTGGGTAATGTGGTAGCACAAATGGTTGAGACTACCTACCATAAAGACAAGTTGTACTTACCTAAAGAGGTCAGAGAAACGCTGGGCTTGACGGAGGGCGATCGCCTGAGAATAGAAGTGATCAACGAAAGGGAGGCACGCATTGTTATCGTCAGAAGTGCCGATGCCACGAAAAGGATCTTAGGCAGGCTTGATAACCCGCCAGACCTGGGACGCATTAAGGGAAAGCTGACGAGAAGGGAGATATATGAGGATCATTCTTGACACAAACATCCTCGTCTACACGCATAACAGATCTTCTCCCAAGCAAGAAAAAGCCAGCAGTATACTCAGAAAAATACTGAAAAAAGAGCTGGAGGCGGTGATAACCCCCCAAATCCTCTATGAATTTTACTCAGTTATTACAAACTCGAAGCAGGTCGAGCACCCACTCCCCCCCAGAGAGGCCATCGACATATGCATAGATCTCCTAGAGGCACAGGAGATAGAGAAAATAATGCCCTCCCTCATTACGACAAAAACAGCTTTTAAGCTTGCGAAAGAACTGGGCCTTAAGGGATCACAAATATTCGACTGTGTGTTAGCAGTCACAGCAAATGAGAATGGCGTAGAGACGATCTACACCGAGAACACGAAGGATTTCGAGAGATACGATTTTCTAATAGTCGAGAATCCATTGAAATAGCGATCATGATGTTAAAAATCCTAGGGACCAATCGTCACAGTAACGATCTTATGGATTTTTTAGAGAATTTTTTGCACTTCAATTTATTAGAAATTATAGGTTTTTTCTAATCCTAACCTAGGAATTTTCTTGAAATAGTGGTTCGACAAGAGTTCCACATTTTGGACAAAAATTGGATCTAAGATTCGTAACTTCTTGCACCTGAAGTTTTGTTGAACACCTTGTGCAGATGTAGCCCACGAATACCTTGCTCCTTTTCTTGGCGGGTCTTTTTTTCTCCCTCACGATTTCAGATTGGGTCTTGACTCGAAGGCAGGTCTCGAAGATCGGCCCTATAATGGCGAGAGCTGAACGAAACGCTTCCTCCTCCAGAGGCACAGAAACTGCGACAAGATCTATAACCGGGGCCTCAGGAAGAAAGCCCAAGGATTGTTCTCTTTTTTTATCTATTCCTCGTTGCCTTATTTCTTTTACCAGATTAAATATCTGTTCTATTTTAGCTTCATTTAAAGTATTACTTTTCTCGTCGAAGAGAGTTTCATGCTTAGGCGCTTGAGCAAAATTATACTCTTTGTGCTTACTTATAATTTGAGTGAAAAATCTATCATCAAGAGCTCTTAATTGTTGGACAAGTTGAGTCTTTTCATTTAGATGATATATCTCTAATATGTTCCTCAGCCTTTCAACACTCTTGACCGTGTTGCATCTTATGCCTATTCTAATTTTTCCAGGATCTCGTAAGGTTATGTCAATATGAGGATCGGAGCGGTTCACCGCCTGCAGCTTCCCTTCTTCAGTCGGTAAAGGGAAAATCAGCCAATCTTTCGATGAAATGTTCTCCTTTATTTCATTATCTTTTAAAGAAGGGATCAAATTAGGTAATACCTTTCTAGAGACTTTATACCATCTCAAGTACTCTTGTATTCTGGACTCGTCTAGGCTCATCGCAATATACATATTGACCCAATATTTTATAAATTAGATTTGATTCGCTTAAAATTCCTAAGAACTTACCCCATTTTGATTATCATAGTGCGGAGGGTGGGATTTGCATCCACCGAGAAGTGGAAATATTACATTAAAGGAGACTTTTTTAACGGCTTTCATAAGTTTCACAGTTCCTTTGGTTGTGAGCTTTGACCTTAATCGCTGTGTAAATCGAAGGTTGATCGATCAAGATTTATAGCTTCCAGCATGTGACCTAGAGAATTGAGCAAAAGTTGATTGTTCATGGAAATTACTGTTGGTGAGAAGAGGGTTACGATCGAAGGTAATACTTTGAAGGTAGTTTACGGATCCACAGAGGAGGAATATGACCTCTCGAAGCTCGACATGATAGGTGCGAGGAGAAGATTCAGTAGGGTCCTGCTGATTCTATCGGTTGCGTCCGCCATTTTAAGCATCTTGAACGCCGATAATCCGTCGTACGTGGCACTTGCCGCGTTAATCTTTTTGTCAACCGTTCTGCTCAGGGAGGAAGGCATAGTTCTGGCGTTTGAGGATAGGACCCTTGTTCTGAGTCCTTTGGACCGAAGGAAAAGGAAAGAACTCACGGAGTATTTTAGGCGCTATCTGGGAAGTGCGCAATAAATGCTGGTGGCTTAACCTTTTATTATCTCGACATTGGCCCTCGGAACCATCACCCTTCTACCGTCCGTGAGTTCTAACGTGACGACCCTCACGAGGGACTCTGTTTCTATCTTACTCAGCTCTATTGGAAGCTCTATCACTCGTCCCACTCCCCCGAAATGCGGGAACCTTATTATCCTCACGATGCTCCCCACCTTCATCTTTCCCTCCTCGAGCTCGTCCACACCTCGCTTTTGCTCGCCGATCTCCCGCGGTATCACTATCTCTGGCCTCACCACGCCCGCCCTGACCTGAGTTGCGCCGTTGACGGCCGCCACCTTGCCTTCGTTTTCCTTCAGTATGACGAAGACGTTCTCGGACATGGGGAGCTTCCCGAAGCCCTCCGTGAGGATGAGCGTGAAGCCTATGTCCTCTCTACCCGTTATCGCCACGCCGATCTTTGCATTGAGAACCCTTTCGAGGTCCTCCATCATGGCGCCGCCTGCAACAATTCCTGCCACCTTTATCTTGCGCGCCCTCTCCAAGGCCTCGTACGTTACGAGAGCCCCACCGACCACGATCTTGCCGACGTCCTGATCGGTTATCATACTAGCTTCGAGAGTCTCCTCGGGGTTCGCCACGGCCATTCTGAGCTCTCCGAAGTTCTCCCCAGAGAAGCCCATTATTCCCTGAATGAAAGCCGCATAGGAACCAACCGTGACCGCCTCGTTAGGCATCACGTTTTCTACCCTTCCTCTAATGTACGCGGTCACCTCGACGGACCTTGGGGGCTCCCTTATGTGCACGTGGCCTGTTATTTCGTTTATGAGTTCTATTACACCGTCCACTTCACATTCCGCGGTCTTGTTTACGAGGCCGAATAGAGACCTGTTTCTGGCTAAAACCTCCCCCTTTTTCATCTGATCTCCCTTTTTCTTTACCAGATATCGCATCGTCTCCTCCGTGTCTATGTTCAAAAGCTCCGCGATCTTCGCGATGTGCGGCGTCCCTTCGATGAGGCATCTCGCAACGATCGTGTCGAAGTCCACACGGTCTCCCACGTTAACGAGGACCTCGCCCTTCAACGGGAGGCTGCGCAGTCTCGTCACGTACGTGAAGGGGGTCGTCCCCAATCCGGGCGTGTAGGCGAAGCTCTCCTCGGAAACTTTCACAGCCGGTTCCTCCACTCCCGAATTTTTTCTTGGGGATAGACATCCATGGAGGAGTACCAATCCAACAGAGCGCTAAACCTCTCGCCCGGCTCGTCGGGCATGTACAAGGGCCTTCCCCTCCCGTCGAAAACCAAACCGACAGTTCCCCCTCTTACGCTTCCCTCCACGCTTTTTCCGAATCCTGCGCCGAAGTTGAAGTCCCTGGAAGGAGATACCCTGACATCTACCTCGGCATCATACGGGGCTTGAATTCTGACTATTTTCCCATAAGATAGTTCGAAGTCGTCTTTTTTTCCATCCTTGTACTCTATCGTCACAGCGGCCGCTGCAGCGCCTGGTTTACTGCTGCCGGCTCCCGCTATCAGCGTCCCGAGGTACACGAGACATTCCTTTTCAAAGATGTGGAGGGCTATCTCCGGGTGGATCGTGGAGAGTACGCCCAGGTGCGGCATCATGAAGACGCTGTCCTGAACCAGGGAGGTGAAACCAACCGGCTGGAAGGCATCGATCAGTATCATCATGGACTGGCTCCTCCTCGGGGCCCTCGACAGGAGTCCGCCCGTGCCTATGACGTAGTTGAGCCTATTTAGATCGAGGTAGGTGTCCTCGGCCTTGACCTCCTCGAATATGTCGGAGATCGTCCTCTCCCGCTTCAGTCCCTTAAGCTCCCTCGCGAGGTACTTGTGGTGGTTGAAGGCCATCCTTATCGATTCTCTGGCCAAGGCGTGTTCCACGATGAGGTCTTCGAGGGCCATCGGGATGGTTGTTGGCCTGATCATTTTGTTGTAGATGATGCCCATGACTTCCTCTTCGCTCACCTTGGTTGGGATCCATTTCTTTATGTTCTCAATGCCCGTTTCCTTCAGGACGTTACCAACGCTGTAGCTCATCCCCAGGTTTGCGCTGACCGTCCTCAGAAACCTTCCATCAAAATATGAGTACACGTTCGTCGTGGCCCCCCCGAGTCCGACGCCTATGCTGTTTACGCCCTTGAGCTCTGAGAACTTCAGGACCATCATCCCCTCGCCGGCCGGCGTCGGCATGATGCTCGTGGAGACGAGCTTCTTGAGCTTTTCATAGCCCGGGGCATGGGCCATGACGTGCTCCATGAACAGTCCCAGAATGGCGTTCCTCGCCGGCTCCACGTTTTCGACCTCTATCTTTGGCCTGAGATTTTCGGTAGCCCTGACGTCGAAGTTATCGCATAGGAGCAGTTTAACATCCTGCGTCGCGTCTTTATTTCCCGAATAGACAACGGGCAAAAGAAAATCTACTTCGAACCTTGGGCGAGGCTTAGCCACCCCCAGTATCTCCGCCATTTCGAGCACATGCTCCTTCGTTCCCCCGTCCACCCCGCCCGCCATCAGCACCATGTCCGGCCTCAAGAACCGAAGCACGTTTATCTTCTCGTAGGTGTCCCTCTCGTCGTCCACCGACAGGACGTCCATCACGATCGCGCCCGCACCGAGGGCAGCCCTCTCCGCGCTCTCAGCGGTTATGCTTTTCGCCACACCCTGAACGATCATCTGAAGGCCGCCTCCGGCGCTGCTCGTCGAGACGTAGACGTCTATTCCCGTTCTCTCTCCCGTGCGCGGCATGATGAACCTGAGCTCCTCGCTCTCGCGGTCCACTATTCTGTGGCCGGTGAGCTCCTCTATCTCCCTCACGGCGTTTCTTATGCCCATCGTGACGTCTTCGACGGGTTTCTCCACGGTGGTCGGCGCCTCGCCGCTCGACAGAAACTTCCATTCTCCGTCGATCTTGCCAAAGAATCTGGCTTTCGTGGTCGTGCTTCCGACGTCGGTGGCCAGAATGACCTCCGGTTCCGTCTTGGCCAATATTTTTCAATATAAGACGTTTATCGGACGGATATAATTATTACACCTTCGATACTGTAAGTTTTATATATAATATACATGTACCACTAATCTGCCAAAAAATGGAAGGGAAAAAACAATGTATTGGAAGTTAGTGATGCAAGTCATTAATCCGAAGGCGGGCGTCGTTTCTTTTCTCTTGCTTCTGTTTCTTCTGCTGGCTGGCTACTACTTCGTGAGAAGAGCGAAGGGCGGCAAAGTAGTTTCCGTCAGGAAAATAGCCGGGTTCGATGCCATAGAGGAGGGCATCGCTAGATCCGTCGAGATGGGTCGACCGGTTCACTTTTCCCTTGGATACGGCTCCATATCCAGCTCCATGGCTCCGCAATATCTCGCTGGATTAGGGGTGTTAACGCACGTGGCGAAATATTGCGCCAAGTACAACGCGAACCTGATCTCAACGCTCGGGTGCCCTGAACTGATAGCTTCGGAGGAGGAAATCATCCGTGACGCGTATTACTCCGCTGGAAAACCCGAGAAGTTCAACGCCGCATACAACGTGAGATACCTGACGGATCAGCAGTTCGCTTTCGCTTCAGCCGTACAGGCGACTCTGCAGAGGGAGAATGTCGGAACAAGCATACTGATTGGACCTTACTGGGCTGAGTCCCTGATATTCATCGAGGCAGGAGTGGCCATAGGGGCCTTCCAGATAGCCGGCACAGCCCGTGAGACGCAGGTACCCTTCTTCGTCCTGGCTGCAGACTACGCCTTGATTGGCGAGGAGATATTCGCTGCTGGAGCGATGGCATCTGGAGATGTGGAAACTCTGTCATCCATCAGGGGACAGGACGTGGGAAAGCTGGTTTCGATATCTCTGATAATGCTGGGGCTTCTGCTGTTGGCGCTGGGAGTGAAACTATCGACCTATCTAGTGATGTAGGAGGAGAGGATGTATGAGTACAATAGTGAGGAGAAACATCCCTCAGCTGATCGTCTCAGCGATCATAGTGCTCATGGTATTCTTCTACTTCTTCTACTTCGATGCGTCGACGAGCAAGACGCTGGGATCATGGGATAAGGTTCTGACCGATTATGCTCTGATCGTGGTTGCAATCGCTGCAATAGTCGGGGGAGTTGACATACTTAGGTACCATGTGATCCAGTTCAGAAAGAGGGAGGGTCGTCAGATCTTCTTCAGCAGCTTGATGATAGTCACGGAAGTTGCCATGGTCTTATTTGCCTTCTTTGCTCTGTTCACCGGAGTTCCCATACCCTCGCAGGTGAACTTCCAGTGGCTCTACACTTACTTATACGCCCCGTCCGACTCAGCCATGTATTCCATACTCCTATTCTACATGGCGTCGGCCTCCTACAGGACATTCAGGGTCAGAAACCCACCGGCGCTACTGCTACTGGTCGTCGCGGTTCTGGTGATCCTGGGAAATACCAGCCTCGGAGAGATCCTCTGGGGAGGATTCCTGCCGATCAAAGACTGGATAATGACCGTTCCAAACACCGCTGCATTCAGACCCATCACGATCGGTCTGGGCTTTGGAATAATAATCCTGGGCTTGAGGCTAATAATCGGAAAGGAAACTACTTGGATGGGCAGGAGAGAGTAGAATGACCACGTTAGAGAAGATTGAAAGAGTGTTAGGCGCACGGCAGATCCTATATACGTTACTTGTACTTGCGATAGTTATCCCTCTCCTGAATCCTATCGGTCTTCCCATAGGAATCTCGTCAAGAACTAGGGCGGTCTACGACTACATAAACACAAAACTTACTCCTGGATCGCCTGTTTTCGTAGATCTAAGCTACGAGATGGCTGCAAGAGGAGAACTAGAGCCTCAAATCATAGCAATAACCAAGCAGTTGTTTGAAACTGGACACAAAATCGTCTTCATGGGGACATCGAATTATGCTCCACTTGTGTTCTCTCTTATTCAATCCCTAGCTCCCGACCTCTTTGCCAACAAGGAATACGGAAAAGACTACGTCTTCTTAGGGTACATCGCAGGAGGAGAATCGGCTGTAACTTCCTTGGCAAAAAGCATCAGCCAAACCATTGCCGTAGACAATTATGGTAACCCGATTTCAAGCTTGCCCTTAATGAGCACTGCTGATAAGGCCACCGATTACGGTTTAGTCATTATAGTATCAGCCGGAACAGATACATTTGGTTACTATGTTCGCCAATTCTATACTCCTTTCGGGTCGAAGCTACTTTTCGGTGCGCTGAGCGTGATCGCCCCCTCGATCGAACCATACGTTGGTGCGGGGCAGTGCATTGGTATGCTGTCGGGGCAGAGAATGGCGGCTGAATACGAGCTTCTTGTGGGCAGAAAGGGCCTGGGAAGCTCTTCCATGGATGCTCAGAGCTTCGCCCACGGTCTCATACTCGCGTTCGTCATCCTGGGAAACGTCGTCTACCTCTACTCCACGGTAGTGTCCAAGAGAGGTGAGAAGAAATGACAACTCCCGAGTTGATAGGAGCCTGGCTAGCGGCGCTGGCTGTGATATGGATCTACAGCTTTGCGTTCAAGGACAACCTCCTATACCGATTCGCTGAGCACCTGTTCGTCGGCACTGCGGCGGGATACTCCATAGGGATGTCACTGGACAGCCTGAACAGAACGGCCTTCGTTCCATTGGGCAGGGGAGTGGGAAACCTGTATCTGGTGATACCCTTGATACTTGGTCTCTTGTTCTTCTTCAAATACTCGAAGAAGTACTATTGGGTCGCAAGGTACGGCGTAGGGGTGAACATGGCAGTGGGGGCAGCCTTGGCCTTGAGAACGGCTCCCATGGCCAACATAATAAGGCAGGTCAACGCCACGATTCTGCCGCTCTGGACTTCCAACCCTCTGACGACCCTCAACAACTGGCTCCTGATCCTGATAACCATGGGGGGGCTGACCTACTTCATCTTCACGGTGTTCCCGAAAACCGAGGGGAAGCCAACGCCGTTCAGCACGATATACAGAACCTTCTTCACGATAGGAATATACGGGATGATGGTGGGGTTCGGGGCGCTGTTCGCCAACACGATAATGACCAGGGTCGGATTCGTCATCTCGATAATACTGCTCTACCTGCAGCCGCAGCCGTACGCCTCGTTGCTCGCAATCGTCCTTGGAGCGATCGCGATACTCTACGTCGTCATGGGCAGACGGAAATAGGGTAGGAGAACAGCCCAGGAGTTTGAGCCGAGAGACGGATGAAAAACAGGAAGAGGAAGAATGGCTCTCGAAGATAGCAAGAAGAATAGTCGATTCGAGAATGGAAGGTGTGGCCCTGTTTTTCCTGGAGACCGTTGGGCCCACGAGCCACGTATGGTCCCAACTCGCCCGCATCTACTTCCAACCCCTTTTTATTTTAATTGGACCGGATAGCGAAAGGCTCCTCGCCTTCGCGGAGGAACCCGAAAACGTTGAGAAACTCGTCAAAAAGATAGAAGAATATCAAATTCTGAAAGAAAAAAGTAAAACAAAGAAACAAAGGGCCGGCTACTAGAGGCACTCCGTCATCATCTATAATCAGGGATCTTGCATACCCCAATTTGTGATGATCTATGCAGCTGCCATTGCGATAGCTTTTGCGCCGGCGATCATCGTGCGATGCGCCTACCCAAAATAAATGACATGGGCAAAGACATAGAGCACATGACGTAGGCCAATGCTGAGCAGGGTTTTTGGGCGCCTACTGAATCTATTTACGCACTGCCAACACGGTCGAAGGGGCCTGCAAGCCTGTCGAGTCGGGCTTTGAGTACGTCTGTGAAATCAACGACGCCAAATCTTCAGGAAACTTATATGATCCCCAGAAGTGGGGAGGGTTTATCAAAAAGTGCGGAGGGTGGGATTCGAACCCACGAACCCCTCAGGGACAGGCGCCTCAGGCCTGCGCCTTTGACCTGGCTTGGCAACCTCCGCCCACAGTGATTGCACCGCACGCGGATTTTAAAGTTGTCCATGTGGGAGGGCCTCTGCCGGGAGTCGAACCCGGGTCGTAGGCTCCACAGGCCTGTATGCTAGCCGTTACACCACAGAGGCCGCAACTCTAGCAGAATCAGGAGGACGATAAAAAACCTTGCGAGGTTGGACCTGACATTTGATCCACTCCACCTCACGGTTCTTCACAGGAACGTTTAAGTATTTGATTATTTTAGAATACAAATCGTATAATATAGTATATGGTTCTAGAATATTGGAGCTGAATTCTATGGATGAGCGAGGAAACCGCGATGAAGAGCTCAAGAGGCTCAGGGACGAGCTCGAGTCACTCAAGGCGCAGATCAGGGAGCTCTCCGAGGGCAGGAGGAAGCAGGACGAGCCCGAGGGGCAGAGGGAATCGCCGAAGGAACAGCGCGATCATTACGGCCCGTATGTCGGTCCAGACCTCGGCGAGAGGATCAGCGAGTACGTGTCCGGCGTCGTTGACAACGTCGTGGCGGGGATAACGGGGGAGATGGACCGCTCGATCTTCATCGGCCCGGGCGGAGTGAGGATCATGAAGAATCGGAGGCCCAAGCCAGGCGCGATCGACCCGAAGAAGACCGCAACGGTGATGAGCGCCCTGGGCAACGAGCACCGAGTCAAGATATTGGAGGAGCTGACAGGCGGCGGCCTGTACGCCAGCGAGCTCCAGGAGATGCTCCCGGAGATCGGGGCGAGCACCCTGTCGAGCCACCTCGACGTCCTCCAGGAGGCGGGCCTCGTCGTGCAGGAGAAGGCGCGGGGGCGCTACCTGATCACCATGCCCGGCCGCCTGGCCATCAGGATGGCGAGCCAGATCGCCCGACAGATCGATGAGGGCTCTTACACCTTCTAGATCACCCGTCGGAGAAGATGACCAGTGCCTTCCTCAACCTCAGATACGGAGACCGGGATCATACGGGCGGGGGTCCTATCCAGACTCGCATCGGAGTTCTCCTTCGTCCGCGGCAACTTCCTCCTGCTCATCGTGAGCTGGCTCGTGATGGACTTCGCCAGGGAGATGCCGGGAACATACTATCCCCTGTACGTCCAGGCACTCGGCGGCTCCGCGGCGACGATAGGTCTCATCGGGTTCGCCGCCACGTTCTCGCAGGCGCTGGTCATGTTCCCCGGTGGCTACCTCGCCGACAAGTACGGCAGGAGGTGGCTCATATCCACCATGCTTTTCGGCGTCGCCTTCTCCTGGGTCTTCTACGCCATCGCTCAGAACTGGCACACAATCATGATCGGCGCGGTAATCGCGGGCCTCTGCATGATCTACATGCCCGCCTTTAACGCGCTCATAATGGACTCGTTGCCGGCGGAGAAGCGGGGAATGGGCTTCTCCCTCATAAACCTCATCGAGGCGGTGTCCACCACGCCGGCGCCGCTGATCGCGGGTTTAATGTACGCAAGCTGGGGCCTGATGCCGAGCATGAGGATCGGCTACGCCATCACCTTCGTGGCCTTCATCGGCGCCGCAGTCATCAGGTTAAGGATAAAGGAGACCCTGGAGGATCCGCCGAGAGTCAACAAGATCGAGCTCCTGAGGTCCATCCCAAAATCGATCACTGACAGCTTCAGGGTATGGGGGAACGTTCCGAGGGCGGCCTTCACACTGTTCATCGTCAGCACGACGATGATGTTCTCGGTTTCGATGATCCAGCCCATCCTGGTGCTCTACATAATCAACGACTTGGGGATCAGCCCGACAGATTGGGCCCTCATAGCGACATCCCTTTTCATATCGATGCTCGCCCTCGCCATACCCGCTGGGAAGATGATCGATAAGGTCGGCAAGAAAATCTCCCTATTACTCTCGTTCGTGTTGACGGTGGCTTCTATGTTGCTGCTGATCAACGGCGACATCGTCAGACTCTACATCTCCGTCCCGTTCTACGGCCTTCTCATCATCCTGATCAACTCTTCCACTGGGGCCCTGTTCGCGGATCTCATCCCGAGGGAGCTACGGGGCAAGGTCTCGGGATTCACCGGCTTCTTCAACCTCATTGCCATCTCCCTCGGCATGCTCATCGGCGGAATCCTCTACGATAACGTATCCCATACCCTCCCCCTACTGCTACAGTTCGTCTTCCTGGCGCCGCCGCTCATCATGACCCTGCTCTTCATCAAGGAGCCCTCGAAGAAGGAGGAATGAATCTCCTCGGGACATTCGGGAAGGAATTCGATCCACTCAATGATGAAAATAATCCATGCTAAACTCGTTTCACAGGTCATCCAATAAAATCGACTTTATCGCCCGAAAAGCGCCTGGGCGGCTCCTTCACCATGGCCAATAACATCACAGTCGCCCGAGAAGCTTCCGAATCTTGGCGACATCACGGCGGAGGCGAGCATGAAGCTGCTGGTGAAGAGGCCTACGGATGCCACCGTTGCGCCCAATTCCGTGACATAATTGGGAAAATAGGACAGCGGCAGCGCCGTGGCTATCGACTCGATCAATTGGACTGCCCCGAGGACGAGAACGGTGCCAGAGTAGAGCCTCGCCTTCAGCAAACAGCACCCACTTCCCCACAACTTCCCTGCCTTTTATTTAAAAACTATGTTGAGCGCAGCCTGCGCACACTCAGGATACACTTAACTACGGAGACGGGCTCTTATTGAGTCGTCAGGGGGTTTCAAAGATTTGGAGAAGACGATAACCTACTTCGAGAAGAAGGGGGCCGAGAACACCGACGTGACCCTCGCCGCCGCCAAGAAGAGGGCCAGGGAGCTCGGGATCAAGGACGTCGTGGTCGCCTCAACCCACGGCGGCACGGCGCTGAAGGCGGCCGACGCCTTCAAGGACCTGAAGCCCAACCTCGTCGCCGTGTCGATCTGCGAGGGGTACAGCGAAGAGGGCTGGACGATGACGAAGGCGGAGAGGAAGAAGCTGGCCGACGCCGGCGTCAAGGTCCTGACCACCATGCACGCTCTGGGCGACGGCGTCGCGAGCGCGTTTACGGAGAAGTTCGGCGGCAAATCCATCGAGGAGGTTGTTCAGCAGACCCTCTATCGCTTCGGTCAGGGGATGAAGGTCTGCGTCGAGGTAGTCCTCATGGCCGCGGACGCCGGCGTCATCCCCGTGGACAGGGAGGTGATGGCGATAGCGGGAACCAGCGAAGGCGCCGACACCTGCATCGTAGTGAAGCCATCCTACCCAAGGAAGTTTCTAGACCTCGAGATCAGAGAGATCGTCGCCAAGCCGAGAACCCTCGCCTAGGAGCCGGGAGAAGCCCGGTTAATGGCTCCTTTTTTCTTAAGTTCCATACGATCCATTGGTCTGCCATCGGCTTGAAATCTTGTGTTAGTCACTAAGCAGCTAGCTCGCTCATCCGGGCGGCGCGAACCCGAGCTCGTCGGTGAACCAAGTCGCCTCACCCGTCAGTCCGTCGTAGCTGCCGTACCTCACATGTTCGGGCTTGCCTACCGATAGCCGAGGTGGGGCTCGTCGGCATCGCTTTCAAGATCGGCCTCGTCATGCTGGCATCGATGATCAGAGAGAGAACATCCTGAGGTACGACGTCGGCGGGCCGTTTACCGCCGCCCATTATTTCTTGTGTCGTTTGATGCGGTCCGTCTTCTGTTCGTCCCGCCTGTAGTCTCGCTTCCTTTGGCCCTCGATCCTCACCCTGTGGAATTCATGTCCCTCGCCTTTACCTTCGACCAGCTGGTTGATCTCGCCGTAGAAGTTCGGGTAGCTCATCTCGTTGTTGAAGAGCTTGGTGATCTTTTCGTTGAGGGCGTTCCTGTCGTCGTCCGTGCGCACCTGGTCGAAGCATTTGGAGTACGCCTCGTACGCCGCCTTGAATTTGAAGTCCTTCGCCTGTTCGAACTCGATTTTAGGGACGGGTCCCTTCTCCTCCACCGCCATTCTCATTCACTATCGGGGTTTACAGATATAAACCATGAGTCTGAACTTTTTAAGAGTGGATCAGAGGGTTCCGTACTTCCTGTAGACGTCCCTCAGCAGGGCCCCCTTCTCAAGCTCCCGCCGAGTCACGTTCTCCCTCTGCACCTTCTCCAGCGCCCCGTCGATGATCTCGACGGCCGAGCTGCTCGGTATAACGACGACGCCGTCGATGTCGCCGAATATTATGTCCCCAGGACTGACCAGAACCCCGCCGCACTCCACAGGCCTGTTGTGCTCGATGACCCTACACCTCCTGTTCGAGGACACGGGACGGATTCCCGCGGCGAAGACAGGGAACCTCATATCAACGATCTTTCCGACGTCTCTCGTCAGGCCGTCGATGACAGCGCCCCTCGACCCCCTGGCGCGCGCGGCCGTCGATAGAAGCTCACCCCACAGGGCCGCCCTGGTCGATCGGTTCGTGCCCATCACGGCGACTTCATCCTTCTTCAGGTCATCCACCGCTTCCATCTCCCCTTCAAGCGTATCAGCCTCATCGTCGTAGACGTCGACGGCCAATGATGTTGACGCCCTGCCCAACAGAACGGCCTCCGGAAAGAGAGGCCGGATGTCGCACCGCATGGCCTGATTACGGAGCCCCGACTCGTCTAGAACGTCCGAGATCACGTCCGAGTACAGCTTCCTCTCCATCAAATCGAATTCGAGACGACTCTCTTTGTTCATGCAACACCTAGAAACAATGTACCAATAATAGTCTTCTCACTTTCGATCCCGTTGGCCCTAACCGAGTTGCACAGACAGATGATTTAAATCTAAAACGGAGATTATGTGAAGGCTACCTTTACCTCGGTGCCTCTACTGGGAGGGTGTCGTGATCCCCCCACGTGAACATCACGTCGCTGGGAGGTCTCTTTTTAAGGTCCCTCATCCTCTCGGAGAGCTCCTTCGTCCGATAGAATAGGTGGAACTTGACCCTGCTGTCCAGAAACCCCAGTCTCCTGAAGAGGCCCGAATACGGGTGGCCCTTGATGACCAGGTAGTTGACGATGTTGACTCCCCTTTCGTCGAAATATTCGCCTGCAGAGGTCGCGAGCATTTCTGCGACATCCAGCCTATCGGGCAGTGTGAGCAGGTCGACCACGAACCCGACTGGGTAGTCGCCCCGATACTTGTTGATGCTAAGGACGACGTAGCCCACGATCCGACCGCTTTCAACAGCCTGTCGGATAGCAAAGTTGCCCCCTCTGGGGTCGCAATACATCCAGTTTAGATATGTGCAGCTTCTCTCCGCGATGAAGCTGTAGCCGCCCGATACCTGCCTCCAAAACTCGTCCGTCTTATCGTCGAAGCTATTTACCTCCACTATATCGATGTCATGCCAAAGTTTCCGGCGGCTAAGCGAGTATCTTGCTCGATTTGTAAGCTTCAAGGCCCTGAAGCCGAATCTTACGAACGTGGCTTTTTCTGTCGGGATAGACCTCATGTGATGGTCGATGTCTCGAATCCTCACGAGGTTCGTCAGCGAGTGAGGGAACTGCGGGCGAGTTTTTGATATGCTCTTGACAACGACGGGGTTTCCCGTCATGAAATAGTTGAGTCTCACTCCTGTCTTTGCTCTGAGTTCGCCGCGGAAGTCTATCATCTTTTTCCAGACGCCGGTGTTTCTGTAGTCCGGATGCACTGCCACATCCCCTGTGAGGCTGCAGAGATGGACCTCTCCCCCTATCTTTATCCTCTTTTGGATCGCGTGATCGCATCCGATTATCCCGTCCTCGCTCGTGGCCACGATGATGTTTATGGCGCTGCTGGGATTGTCCCTGTACTTCCATATCCAGTGGTCGAGAGGGGCGCATCCGAGGTCAAGGCGGGGCCACCCGTTGAACACGAGCTCCAGCAACGGTACGATATCCTTCTCGTCGCCTGCCTGATAGAGTCGAATGGTGAAGTTCTCGCTCAAGCCGGATAAGATGAGGAACATAGCGATTAAAAATTGATTGATTCAGGGTGTCGACTCATTTAAAGAAGATGCCTTTGGACTCAGCCACTTCTCACATTGTTTTTCAAAATTGCGTGCATGAAATAATATTCGAGTTTGCCAGATCCGAGCACATCTATCTCCTGTATTCTCAATATTTCCCATCCTTCCGAGGAGTACGAGAGGAGTTCGTCTTTCGAAACCCCAAAAGAAGAACTGGCGTATTCCCTGTTTCTGCACCAGAGGAGGAGCCTTCCGCCCGCTTCAAGATAGCGGGCGTACACGTGTCTTGCGAGGCGCTTTCTCTCACCGTCGGGAAAGAAGTGGGAAAACCCGACATCGATCACTAGGTTGAACTTCTTCTTAGGGACGTATGAAAGTACATCGGCGCGTATGAAATGGCTGGACAGCCCTATGGACGAGGAGGCCTCCTTGGCCTGGCTGGTGGCGAGCGCCGAAATGTCGATCCCCCAGGCATCGAATCCCCTGGAGTGCAGGTACATTACCGTGTGTCCCCTACCGCATCCGAGGTCGACTGCGCGGCATGGCTTCAATGCACCGCCCTCGATCAACTCAACTAACTCCTTGGGCGGCTTACCTATGTCCCAACGTGGACTCGACGTATATGGTATTTCGAACCTGAGGAGCGCGTAAAGCCTTCTCACAGAGTGGAACCTGAAAAGAGGTGCTACGCAGAGGTAAACGAGTTTACTCAAGTTAATCATAATCCAATTAGGAAAACCTGGTTCCCCCTCTACTAAAAAATCGATTGAGACCTTTTATATGCTTGGTATCGTGAAAGCTGAATCATCAAGAAATAAAAAAATGGGATTACTTCTTCTGAGAAGATGGCGAAAATCTATTCGATGTACACGCCGAGATGTAATGTCTTAAATTAACGAAGGATGCACTTTGAACCGAAAACTCTTCTGAGGAATCCATTTGTCTCGTGAAGGAAAAGGTCGATACTCGCATAGAGAACTCTTCGGCATGAAGATGAGGGTCTTCGAGGGGAGTAGGCTGTCCGAGGTCGCCTTTCCCTTGGGAGGCATAGGGACCGGAACCATTTCCTTGGGAGGCCGCGGCGATCTCAGGGACTGGGAGATCTTCAACTATCCCAACAAGGGATGGGGGCTTCCCTACACCTTTCCGTCGATCTGGACGAAAGCGGACCGGACCGTCGCGAAGGTCCTCGAGGTGCGCCCACGTCCTCCCTATACGGGCGCCCACGGGCTCGACAGGACGACCGCCATCGGATTGCCCCGTCTAAGGGACGCCCAGTTCCGAGGCGAGTATCCCTTCGCCTGGGTTGAGTTCGTGGACGAGGGCCTCCCAGTCGACGTGTCGCTTGAGGCGTTCAATCCGATGATCCCGCACAACGCCAAGGACTCCGGCATCCCCGCGGCCATCCTGATATACAAGCTCAAGAACCGCAGCAGCGGTCCTACATCCGCCACCCTCTGCCTCAACCTCCTCAACGCCATCGGGTATGGCCGTGAATTGAGGATACTGAGGCCGTGGAGGGGCTTCGGCGGTAATCTCAACGAGTTGCTGAGGGATGGGTGCCTGACCGGCGTCAGGATGACCTCGAAGAAGCACCGGGAGGACGAGGCTGCGCACGGTTCCATGGCGCTCGCCACGAGCTGGAGGGAGGTCACGTACGCTTCCAGATGGGCGAGGGGCGAGTGGTGGGACGACATCCAGCTCTTCTGGAACGACTTTTCCGACGACGGGCGGCTCACGGACCACGGAGACGGCACTCCGAGCCCCGAGGGTAAAACGGACGTGGGCTCCGTCGGCGCCGTCGTCCAGCTGGGACCCGGCGAGGAAGCCGAGATCCCATTCGTCATCGCGTGGCATTTTCCGGTCCGGATAAACGAGTGGGATCAGGACGCGATATTCCATGGGAAGGCGCTGCGAAACTGGTACGCCAACCAGTGGAGCGACGCGTGGGAGATAGCCCGATATACACTACACAATCTCGAACGGCTCCGGAGCGAGACGCGGCTCTTCCACGACGCGCTGTTCGGCTCGACGCTGCCCGCCGTGGTCCTCGACGCGGCCTCGAGCCAGATGTCCACGATCCGCACTAACACCTGTCTCCGCCTCTCGGACGGCTCCTTCCACGCCTTCGAGGGCTGCAGCGAGACCATCGGGTGCTGCCCCATGAACTGCACCCACGTCTGGAACTACGAGCAGGCCCTCGCGTTCCTATACCCAGAGCTGGAGCGGACGATGCGTCGGACCGACTTCCTCGTCAACACGGAGCCCGACGGCAAGATGGCGTTCCGCACCAGGCTGCCCACCTGCTGCCACACGCCCTGGACCTTTCACCCGGCGGCGGACGGGCAGATGGGCTGCATAGTGAAGCTCTACAGGGAGTGGCAGATGAGCGGGGACGGAGACTTCCTCGCTGAGCTCTGGCCCGCGGCGAAACGGGCCCTGGAATACGCCTGGAAGGCGTGGGACACGGACCTTGACGGCGTCATGGAGGGCGTGCAGCACAACACCTACGACATCGAGTTCCTCGGGCCGAACACGATGATGGGGACGATCTACCTGACCGCCCTGAGGGCCGCCGAGGAGATGGCCAGGGCCCTCGGCGACGACTCGCACAAAGAATACAAGAAAATGTACGAAGCCGGGTCGCGAAAGCTGGACGAGCTCCTGTGGAACGGCGAGTACTACGTCCAAAGGTACGACCGGGAGAAGGCGCCGAAGTACCAGTACGGCGAGGGATGCCTCTCGGATCAGCTTCTCGGCCAGTGGCTGTCGATGGTCATCGGCCTGGGGAGGCACCTGCCGGCGGACCACGTGAAAACGGCCCTGTCGTCGATCTTCCGCTTCAACTGGAGGCGCAACCTCATCGACCACGAGAACTGCCAGCGCTTGTACGCGATAAACGACGACGCTGGGCTCCTCCTCTGCACGTGGCCCCGCGGCGGAAGGCCCGCGATCCCATTCGTCTACTCCGACGAGGTGTGGACAGGCATCGAGTACCAGGTCGCGAGCCACATGATCTACGAGGACCTTATCGAGGAGGGGCTCTCCATCGTGAAGGGCGTCAGGGACAGGCACGACGGCGAGCGCAGGAACCCCTGGAACGAACCCGAGTGCGGCGACCACTACGCCAGGGCGATGTCCAGCTGGGCGCTCATCCTCGCCCTAAGCGGATACGGCTACTCGGCGCCAGACAAATCGATATCCTTCTCGCCGAAGGCGAGCGTCGAGGCCTTCAAATGCTTATTCTCGACGGGGGGATGCTGGGGCACGTTCTCCCAGGGGTTCACCTTGGGAAAAAGAAAGGCAAAGATCGAGGTTCTGGGCGGCGAGTTAGAATTACAAAAACTAACATTGGGTTGGAAAGACTTCTCTTCAGCTAAGGAGGCGAATCCGTTGGTCAAGCTGGGGGGCCGAAGACTTGACGTCTCTGTTCGCCGCACGGAAAATGGGTTGACAATCATTTTCGAGGAGCCATTGAAGATCGAACCAAGAGAGTCGCTCAAAATCGTGTTGAGTCGAAGAGATGGCAGTTGAATGCAGACAAGGAGAAAAAGGCGTACAAAATGAGAGTTTTTGGACAGACAAGTCGGTTTTTCTTGCGATGATTTAAGTGATGACATGAAAAAAGATGGTTATGAACTGCCATCGTCTTTATTCTCGTGATATCGATTGCTCAGCAGTGATCGGGAAGTTCATTTCTGCTCGAGATCTCCCGGTAGAGGGGCACCGCCTTGGTTGGCGTTCGCGTCTTCTTCGCGTCGACCCTATAAAGGCCAAAGCGCATCTTGAAGCCGCTTGACCATTCGTAGTTGTCCATGAGGGACCAGTGGAAGTACCCCCTGACGGGCACTTCATCCTTCTCGATCGTCCTCTGAAGCTGCTCGAGGTATGTGACGAGGTACTCGCTTCGCATCTCGTCTCGTGCGTCGGCCACGCCGTTCTCCGTCACGTAGATCGGCTTACCGAATTTCTTGTACGCCCAGTTCAGGACGGACCTCAGCCCTGGAGGGTAGATCTCAAAGCCGCTGTCGGAGCAGTCCGACGTGCATGGGAGGTAAACGTAATTGAATCGAGGGTCGTGTCCCCTCTCGGCGTACTTCACCCTCTGCCTAAGGTAGTTGTTGGCGCCGATGAAGTCGCACCCCTTGGCGAGGTGCGGGAGCCTCTCCTCGGGCTGTATGACGCCGTCGATGTTCATGTCGTAGTCTCCCCTGAGCACCGCGTTCAGGTTCCACTCGTTCCAAAGGTACTCGTTGAATCTGGTGGCCGCGATGTCTCGCTTATCTTCGGGGTCCGCCGGCTCGTAGTGCTCCAGGACAACGATAACGCCCACGCACGCCGGGCCCAGCTCGGTCGTGGAGGCACGATCCCACTTCTTCACCTGCTCGTAGGCGAAGCCGTGGGCCATCGACAGGTTCTTCATTGCCGTGAGGAACAGGTTAAGATCGTTCTGGCCGGGCGGGAAGCTCCTCCGCTCGGAGAAGTAACTGAACTCACTGACGATCCTGGCCTCGTTGATGGTCGCATACAGATCGACCAGGTCGCCGAAGGCGTGGGCGACGAAGGCCGAGAACTTCGCGAACTCCACGACGGTCCGCTGGTCCAGCCAGCCCCTCCGTTTTGCTCCGACGATGTCGTCCCTGCACGCAATGGGGTCGTGGAGCCAGAGCGGGATCGGCCAGTGATAGAGGGTGAGCATCGCCGTCAGCCCGAGGCGTCGCGCCTCGGAGAGGATCTCCCTGTATCGGCTGACGGCCCTCTCGTTCGCCAAGTTTCTGAGCCCTTTCACGGCATCCCCCGTGATGTTCACGCTTTGGATGTTTCCTGCCTTATCATGTGTGACATCCACGGGCACCTCCTCAGTTGATCTCGGAAATATCCTGCTCCAGTCGAAGGAGAGCCTGATTGCGTTGTTGCCGAGCCTATTCCGCGCCAGTTCAAGGTCTTCCCGGTAGAGCTCCCAGAAGCCGGGGCCGTCCTCGGGGAAGTCCCCGCTGACCCTTCCCTCGGCGATATTATTGGCGTCGTGGTACCAGACGTACATGTCGGAGTGGGGGCAGATTTCGCCTCTCCCCATCTCGACCTGGAAGGAGGAGATGGCGGTGCCCCACAGGAAGCCCTGCGGGAAGCGCCTGGGCATTGTGATCCAGAATGGAGTAGTTCGAAGTGCTCTTAATCCCTTCGAGAATAGATGTCAACGACAACTCAGGGACACCTCCCACGGCGGTGATATGAGGCAAAATGGGAGGCCACCCGCTGTAACAACGATGCGGTGAACAGTTTCCGTCGACGAATTAATTAAACATCTTCGACATAGCATCTATATGGTGAATCAACTGTCCGAGAACGGTAAGCTGAAGCGATTCTGGATCCACGAGTTGACGCGACCCGACTTCGAGGACTGGGTCGGACACGATCCCGCCCCCGTCGTCATCGTCGGCATCGGCTCCATCGAGCAGCACGGGCCGCATCTGCCCCTTGGGATGGACTCCCTCTACGTGCGCGCCCTAATCCACGAGGTGGCGAGACGATCGAACAGCGTCTGCGTCCACCCCTGCTGGCCCGGCTACTCGCCCCACCACATGGGCTTCAGGGGGACGATCACGCTCAGCGAGGAGACGCTGCTCTCCGTGCTGATGGACACCGTCGACAGCCTGGCTCAGCACGGCGTGAAGCGCTTCCTGATCGCGAACGCCCACGGCGGAAACACGAACATCATGAACCTCGCCACGCAGATGAGCAAGCGCTACAGCGGCGTCATGGTCGCCGCCCCCGCCGGGCCCAGCGACACCGAGCTGGCGAAGCTGATCGCCGACAGGCAGAAGCGCCACTGGGACGTCCACTCGGGGCCGTCGGAGACGTCCTCAGCCCTGCTGCTCTTCCCCGAGCTTGTCGAGATGTGGAGGCTGGACGGCTGGAAGCCGACGCTGAAGATCGACCCGACGCTCATGGAGTTCATGAACCCGGACCGCGCCGACTTCGAGCTCGTGAGCCAGGTCAGGGCCGCCTGCTCCGAACCCGACACCGACGACTTCACCTCGAGCGGCATATACGGGACCAACGACCCGAGGAAAGCGGACGTCGAGGAGGCGAGGAGGCGGTTCGAGGAGCGCATCAAGTTCCTCGTTGACTTCATCGCCGTATGGAAGACGATCCCCGTGCCACCGGCATTCAGGGACTAGCCCCTTATTTTTTTATCAAGTATGACCTCCTCTACCATTTCTCTGAACGGGATTAGCCGACGAGCGCGTTTGAGGGTTAGAATGGCTGAATTATAGAAACGACGCATATAGTTTGAAACGTAACGACACATCTCTACTCGTTATGGGCGCGTTTGGTTACAGATGACGTCCTTCAGAGGCAGCGATCCGGCGAGGGCTGCTCTGTATCTGGAGGATAGCTATCTCAGGGAGTGCGATGCCGATGTCCTGTCCGTCGAGAACGGCAAATTCGTTGTCCTGGACAGGACCATCTTCCACCCGGAGGAGGGCGGGCAGGCGTGGGATACTGGGAGGCTGGTCAGGGAAGGCGAGCAATTCGACGTTGTCTATGTGGGAAAGTTTTCGGGCTCCGTCTCCCAGAGGTGGACAGGCCCGGCCTCGAAGCGGGGGGGCAGGGTTCGTTGCCACCTCGATTGGGAAAGGAGGCACAGATTGATGCGCAGCCACTCGGCCCTGCACATTCTATGGACCGCGCTAAAATCGATCCAGAAGCTTGAGATCGTGGGAACCAAGGTCGAGGCCGAGCACCTTCGGTTCGATGTCCGGGCAGATAGGGAGGGGCTCATCAAGGGGCTGGGCGAGGTCGAGGCGTTGGCGAACAGAATCGTTCGCGAAGATCGGCCCGTCACGGCCAAGGTGCTCGGCCGGGCGGAGGCCGAGGGGCTCTTCAGCAACTACGAAGAGGATCCGTCTCAGCTGCCACCATCGGAGCGTGTGAGGGTCGTGGAGGTCGAAGGGTGGGATGTGTCCGCCTGCACCGGGACACACGTTCGAAGGACCCTCGAGGTCGGAACAATAAGGATGTTGAAGCGGGCCTCGAAGGGGAAGGACATCGACAGGATATATTTCACAGTCGATTGACCGCTCGGAAATGATCTGGAAGATGCCCTCTTCTTACGATGAAGGCCTTCCTCAGGTCGTCAAAATCCGAGACGGTGTGCCTGATCATACGCCCTTTCCCTCGCTCCGTGGCCCATGATTTCGTCATCCAAAGCGATTGTTCTCCAAGTCTCCTTACGTTAAATCGGAAGGATTTTTATAGGCGCATCGGCCGATCCGACTGAATAAACTGGAACTGCACATGATAGAGCTCATCGGCCTCCTGGTGGCCTTCGTCGTCATCTTCGCCCTCAGGTTCAGGGGGGTGGATTTCGCCCTCACCATATTCGTGGCGTCGGCGATCGTCGGCTTGACCGCGCTCAAGCCCCTGGGGATCTTCTGGGACGTCGCGGTGAAGACGGCGGCGGACCCCGAGACCTGGGACCTCTGCGCGGCCGTCGCCCTCATCACGGTGCTCGGGTACGCGCTGAAGGAGACGGGCCTCATGGTGGAGCTCATCGAGAACCTGCGCGGCTTCCTGTCGAGCAGGGTCCTCCTGGCCGTCATCCCCGCCCTGTTCGGCATCCTCTCCATGCCAGGCGGCGCGCTGATGTCGGCGCCCTTCAACGAACCCGAGGCGGAAAGGCTGAAGCTGAGGCCCGAGCACAAGACCTTCATCAACATCTGGTTCAGGCACGTCTGGTACTGGGCCTCTCCCATCTCGCCCACGACGATCCTCGCGGTGACGCTCGCGGGAGTTCAGCTCCGCGACTTCATCGTGTCGAACCTGCCCCTGTTTCTGGCGACGTGGATCATCGGCTTCGCCGTCAGCTGGAGGTTCATCAGAGAGGTACCCGAGGAGGGTCCTAGGAAGAAGAACTACGCGAATACTCTGAAGGGGCTGTCGCCCATCGTCGTGACGGTCGCGTTGACACTCATCGAGCTTCCCATATGGCTCGCCGTGGCGATAGGCGTCGCCCTGGTCGCCGTCCTGAAGAGGTCCAGTCCGAGGAAGGTGCTCGGATTCTTCAGGGCCGGCGTCAAGTGGGAGATCGTCGCGGCCGTCTTCGCCACGCTCTTCTTCAGGTACATGATAGTCGCGTCAGGGTCGGTGACTTCCTTCCTCCAGAATATAATTTCCAGTGGCGTACCGTTGTTTGCTCTCCTAATTGCCGCGCCCTTACTTGTGGGCACCATATCTGGGACGCCAACTATGGGGATCGGCATCATCTTTCCGCTCCTGCTGCCACTCATCACCAGCCTCAACGTGCATACCCTCACGATAATATTCGCTGGCATAGTGTCGGGATACACCGGATCCCCCATGCACCTCTGCCTCATCCTGACAAACAGCTACTACAGGTCAGACCTTAACAAGGTGTACAGATTCCTAATACCCCCGTTGATCGTGCTATACACGGTTGCGGTCCTTTACCACCTCGCCACTGGCGGACAATGACGATATGATGAATCGTATTCGAGTGGCAATATCCTGAATAAATTACATAAAAATCAGATATGTAAAATATATTTTTGAATGTTCAATTTATTGACGGCTCAGATAGAGTAATATGGCGGAGGCAATTAATGTAAAGAGATCGGGAAGTATGGTGAATAATCCAAGACTTAAAGGGTGAAATCCTGTGAATATATGTAGGAGAGGATTTGAGGTAACGGCATAAAGAATGAGTGCAAATATGAATAATATAAGACCTAGACTGAATTTAGAGCCTGTCTTATTATAGATTCCAACATATATTACAAACAGGAATAGAAGAAGGATGAGGTTGATCGTAGTTATAATTGCCTTAATAATTATGTATGTTTCCAGCATATTCATTATATCCTGAGGGAAAAACTGAGGGGGTTGGAGAATATTATTGTTCAAGACTGCACATGAAGCTATCTGGGCTGTCACGATGATCATGCTTAAAATGGATAACATCGTGAAACCAATCGATTTACAGCGATTCATTCAGCATCCACTCCCTTTTCCCCATTATTCAATTTTTTTCTCAATCTGTTCCAAATCTCATCAAAAAGGACGAGGTTCTCCTCCAGCTCGGCCGAGAGGAAATACACCTTGCCGTACTTTTCTCCCACGGGGGTGATCAGGCCATTCTCCTCGAGGACCTCCAGGTGGTGCCTGATCGTCCTGTAGTCCACCCCAAGGATGTGTCCGAGCTGGTTCGCGTTCTTCGGCTCTTCCCTCAACGCGCTGATTATCCGGGCTCGGTTAACGCCGCCCCTGCTGCCCTCTATCAGCCACTGCAGGACGTGTTTGATGGGGCGTTTTCTGTATGCCATTCGAGCCTACCCTTGTTAAATCTTCATCCTAATTATCTCCCATGTATCGCTGCTTTAAGACTACCTTGTTGTCTACGCGGATCTTGAACAAATTTTGATGCGATTCTGAAAAACCTCTTAATAGCGCTTGGCGGCTAACCAACCTTAGAAAAAAGGTGGGACCTGATGTCCGATGAAAAGGGTATGACGAGTCGCTGGATTTTCGTTGTCATCATACTCTTTATTGTGGCCGTGGGCAACACAACAGTCCTTTTCTACACGGCCCTCTTCCCGAGCCAGCAAGACAGTGGGCTCTCAGGCAGGGTCTCCCAGCTTGAAAACCTGAACAACCAATCGATCAGCCGGATAAAGACACTTCAAGGGCAGATCGACCTTCTGAACGCCCAGATAAAAAACATGGGTGATGGCGATGGCACTGAAGCCATTCCCTTAACTCTGATATACAATCTCACCAAGGACTCGGTCGTCTTGATCGAGAACCGGATAAAGTTTAGGGGATCGATGATACCTCAGAGCCTCGGGACGGGCTTCGTCTTCTATTCGAACGAATACATTGCCACGAACAACCACGTGGTGGAGGGCGCAGACGAGCTGGTGGTGACATTCCTGGACGGCAACGTCTCCAAGGCCGAGGTCGTCGGCACCGACCCCTACAGCGATCTGGCGATCATCAGGTTGACCAGACCGATGCCCTGGCTGAAGCCTCTTCCCGTTGGCAATTCCTCCAGGCTCCAGGTCGGTGAAACCGTCATCGCCATAGGGAGCCCCTTCGGGCTCGGCAACACCATGACCTCGGGGATCGTGAGCCAAACCGGCCGTGAACTCAGCGCGGCAGGGGGCTTCGTGATCGTCGACGTGATACAGCACGACGTGGCCATCAACCCCGGGAACTCGGGTGGTCCCCTCATAAACCTTCGAGGGGAGATCGTGGGGATCAACACCGCCATCGAGTCAACCTCGGGCACCTCCAGCGGCGTCGGCTTCGCTATACCCTCAGACACCCTGGCCCGGGAGGCCCCTGAACTGATCTCAAGTGGAACGTACAAACATCCATACATCGGCATCGGCAGCGTTGACATGGATCCGGACATCGCGGAGGCTGTCGGCCTGAACATCTCCTGGGGCGTTTTAGTCACGCAGGTCGCTTCCGGTGGGCCGGCCGACGAGGCTGGTCTCAGGGGT